>Ga0265338_10000755_pt1 | contig 55199 bp, 45 predicted proteins | sample 42126metaG_FD_193579 | JGI IMG/M metagenome (GOLD analysis project Ga0265338, IMG submission 193579) | Rhizosphere microbial communities from Carex aquatilis grown in University of Washington, Seatle, WA, United States - 4-21-26 metaG | ecosystem: Host-associated > Plants > Roots > Rhizosphere... | reverse complement strand
CCACAATCGCACCCAGCGGCAGCACTTCCTGAGCACCACTCGCCATGTCCCGCAAAATCACCGTTTCCTCGCGCACTTCTTTCTGCCCAATGATGATCGCGTGTGTCACGCCCAACTTGTCCGCCCGCGCCAATTGCGACCCAATGCCATCGCGATCCACCGCGCCCACTGCCGCCACCCCGCCATCCAGCAGTTGCTCAATCAATCGGAAGGCTGCCAACCGCGCTGGCTCGCCCAGGCTTGCCACATACACCCGCTTGATCGCGGCCGGCTGCGGCAGCGCCCCAGCCGCCTCCAGCTCCAACACGATGCGCTCCATGCCCAATGCAAATCCCACCGCCGGCGTCGGCTGCCCGCCCAGCAGCTCCACCAGCCCATCATAACGGCCGCCGCCGCCCAGACTCGCCTGGGCGCCCTCGCGCTCGCCATAAAATTCAAACACCGTCCGCGTGTAATAATCCAGGCCCCGCACCAATAGTGGATTCAGCTCATATGCCACGCCCAGATCATCCAGATACTCCAGCACCCCCGCAAAGTGCGCCTGGCACGCATCACACAAGTGATTCAGCGTTTGTGGCGCGTCGCTCAACACCTCCAACGTCGCCGGCTCTTTCGAGTCCAGTACCCTGAGTGGGTTACGCTCCACCCGCTCCCGGTCCACCGGCGCCAACCGCTTCCCGTTTGCTTCCAGATACTCCACCAGCGCCCGACGGTACTTTGGCCGGCAGGCACCGTCACCAATGCTGTTCAACTGCAACGACACATTGCCAAGCCGCACCCGCTTAAAAAATCGCAGTGCCAGCATAATTACCTGCGCGTCGACACTCGATGCCGTCTCGCCCAACACCTCCACATCCACCTGATTAAACTGCCGCTGTCGCCCAGCCTGCGGACGGTCATAGCGAAACGCCGGCCCGTAGGCAAACAATTTCACCGGCTGCGGCCACGACCCCATCCCCTGCTCGATGTAGCTGCGCACGATACCGGCCGTAAACTCCGGCTTCAGCGCCACCTCGTGGTCCGAACGATCCGTAAACACGTACATTTCCTTGGACACAGCGTCGGTGTCGGCTCCCACACCGCGCACAAACAAGCCAGCGTCCTCGAGCATGGGCGTCTCGATGTGGCCATACCCAGCAGCGGCAACCACGCCCACGAACTGCGAGATCAAATAATCGTACTGCGCGGCCTGTTCGCCAATCATGTCGTGCATGCCACGCAAGGTCTGAAACTGCTGCTTTGCCAACAAAGCACTCCTATTGCTGAACGCCAGCGTAGCACAGCCCCCACTTTTTCGGCAACTCCTCACGGCCGATCACGATAACGTCAACCGGTCCGCCGTACCGAAGTTACTCCCGGCAATTTCTCCAAATCACGCAACAGCCGGGCCAATGCAAACAAATCTGGCACCTCCACGCTAAAAGCCACCTGAATCTCCTCGATGGAACCCGCAATCCGCTCACTCGCCAGATTGCGAATATCCAGACCCCGTCGTGTAATCGCCACCGTCACGTCCGACAGCAAGCCCTTGCGATTGGCCCCCACCACCTCCACTCGCGTCAGCACCCACTCCGCCGACTGCTTCTCCAGCTCCCACCGACAGCCAACGTGGCGCTCATGCTCGGTCGGCAGATTCTTGCACCCCTGCGCATGCACTGTCACGCCCTTGCCGCGCGTCACGTAACCCACGATCGCCTGCGGGTACACCGGCCGGCAGCACGGTGCCAATTGGTACGGCAACTGCTCCCCCGCCACCACCACCCGCCCCGTTGGCTCTTGGCGCATTACCACCTGGACCCCCTTGGGCCGAGCCGCATCCGGGATTAACCGTCGAATCGCCGCCATCGTCGACAAAGCCCCCTCGCCCACCGCCGCCAGCAAATCATCCAGGCCCTTCAAGTGCAATCCATCCAGCGCGTTCGCCACCACTGCTTTGGGCAAATCTTCCAGCCTCTTAACCCCCCACGCCCTCAGCTCCGCCTCAATTGCTACCCGCCCGATTGCTACATTGGAGCTACGGCTATTGGCGCGAAACCACCCCCGGATCTTGCTCTTTGCCTGCGTCGTCGCCACAAACCCCAACCAGTCGCGACTTGGCGCTGCCTCCCGGCGCGTCACAATCTCCACTACGTCACGATTATCCAGCCGGCTATCCAATGACACCATCTTACCGTTCACTTTGGCGCCCAGCGCCCTCAGACCAATATCCGTGTGCACCATAAAGGCAAAATCCAGCGGCGTCGCACCCTCTGGCAAGTCATACAAATCTCCCTTGGGAGAAAAAATGAAGATCCGGCTGGCAAACAAATCCAGCCGCGCTCCCTCCACAAACTCCTGCCCACCGGCTGTCTGTCGCTGCAAATCACGTAGTTGATTCACCCAACGCAGGTTCTCCGGCACCACCACTCCAGCGACCGCCCGCTTCGCATCCGTGGCTTTTTGCTGGGCGTAAAAAAAGTGTGCGGCCAAGCCGTATTCGGCCGCATTATGCATCTCAGGCGTCCGAATCTGGATCTCCGTGATGTGCCCCTCCTCCGCAAACACCGTCGTGTGCAAACTCTGGTAGCCGTTGGTTTTCGGCACCGCAATGTAGTCCTTAATCCGATAAATCAGCGGGCGCCAATGCTGATGCAACACCCCCAGCGCCTGATAGCAGGCAGCCACATCCGGCACAATCACCCGCACCGCAATCAGATCGTAGATCTTGTCGATATCACCATCCACCTTGGCCAATTTGCGGTAAATGCTGTACATGTGCTTCGGCCGGCCCTCAATTTTCAGCGCCGGCACACCCGCCGCCGCCAGGTATTTCGCCACCGACCGTTTCACCTTGTCCAGGTACCGCTCCACCTGCTTGGTACGAATGTGCACCTGTTTCGACAACGCGGCAGACTGCTCTGGCATAGCAAACGAAAACCCAATGTCCTCCAGCTCCGCCTTCAGCTGGCCCATCCCCAACCGGTCGGCCAACGGCGCATAAATATCCAAACTCTCGCGAGCGATGCGTATCTGACGCTCACGATCCAGGTATGTAAGCGTACGCATATTATGCAGGCGATCGGCCAGCTTAATCATAATCACCCGCACATCCTGAGCCGTCGCCAAGAGCAATTTACGCAAGTTCTCGTTACTCGCCGCCAGCCGCGAGCTATTCAGCGCCGGCCGCGGTCCGCTCGAGAGCCGCAACTTCGTAACCCCGTCCACCAGCTGAGCCACCTTTGGCCCAAACCGTCCCTCCACCTCTTTGAGCTGCGCACCGGTATCCTCTACTACATCGTGCAACAGCGCTGCCATCACCGCCTCGTGATCGAGTCCCCAGCCGGCTACGATTTCGGCCACCGCCACCGGATGGATAACATACGGCTCACCATTTGCCCGCAGTTGTCCGCTATGAGCAGCCACGGCATATTGCAGCGCCCCGGCAATTGCCTGCCGTTCATCAGCGCTGAACCGGCTCTCATCATATTGAATACTAATATTATTCATAATGCAGTTCCGTGAATTGCAGCTGCACACTGCTGCGTCCTTGGTACACATTTTTATTCAATACCCCTCGTGCCGTCAAATGCTGTCCTGCACGAAGATCAGTATAACGCTCTGCCAAGCCAAAACCAATGCCGGTTAGGCGCCGTCCAAGCTCGTCATTCAAAACCAACCTTAGGTGGGTTCCAGTCTGCCCCACGGGCCGGGCCTCCTGCACCACTAAGCCACGTAGTTCAAAATTTGGCAGCTCATTGCCACGTCCGCACGGCTCCAGCAGCTCCAACGCTTCCAGTAATGCCATATCCACATCCGCCAGGTCACCAAACTCAATCTCGGCCGCCGGCGCCGTATCCGTCAGAGCTACGGCCTGCTCAGCAAAATATGCATTCATTCCAGCCCGAAATTCATCCAGCCGCTCAGTCGCCAGCGTAAAACCGGCCGCATAAAAATGGCCGCCAAATTTAGTCAATAGCTCCGCATTCGCCCGCAACGCCTCCACCATATTAAACCCCGGCACACTCCGCGCCGATCCTTTGGTCTCACCCGCCATAATCTGGGCCACCAGCACCGGCCTATGCCACTTCTCAACCAGCTTCGACGCCACAATCCCCACCACGCCATGCGACCATGCATCATCCGCCACCACCAGCACCGCGCTATCAGCCCGCTGCTGCGCCTGTTGATTAGCCGCCTCAAACACCTCCGCCTGCGTCGCCCGTCGTCGCTGATTCAGCTCATCGAGCTCACGCGCCAACACCTGGGCCCGCTCGCGATCGTCCGTCCGTACCAGCTCCAAACTCGCCTGGGCGTGCTCAACTCGCCCGGCCGCATTCATCCGCGGGCCCAGCACAAACCCCAGGTGATGCGCCTGTAACCCTGCCTGATCCACGCTGGCCACCGCCGCCAGGGCTGCAATTCCCGGCCGACGCGTCTGCCGCAGCACCCGCAGCCCATAGCTCACCAGCACGCGATTTTCACCCACCAACGGCACCACATCACAAACGGTTCCCAAGGCTACCAGATCAAGCAGCCACTTCTCCTGGCCCGCTGCCGGTGCGCCCACCCGCGTCTGCAAAGCACATGCCAGCTTAAATGCGACCCCCACGCCAGCTAAATCCTTAAACGGATATCCATCGCCCGGCCGCTTGGGGTTCACTACAGCACACGCCTCCGGAATCACCGCCGGCACATCGTGGTGGTCGGTAATCACCAGGTCCAACCCATGCTCACGCGCCCACTTCGCCTCACCCACACTGGTAATCCCGCAGTCCACACTCACCACCAGCGTAAACCCTTGCGCCTGCAGCTTCTCCAATGCCGCCTGATTGATCCCGTACCCCTCCTCAAACCGATCCGGGATGTAACCCTGCGCTTTGGCTCCGGCCGCCGTCAGCGCTTCCAGCATGAGCGCCGTCGCGGTAATCCCGTCGATGTCATAATCGCCATACACCGCCACCTTCTCACCCGCCGCCCCAGCAGCCGCCAGCCGCTCCGCCGCCGCCGCCATGTCAGTCATCAACATCGGATCGTGCAGGTCGCGCTCGTATTCCGGCCACAAAAACCGCTCCATCGCGCCATCCGGCACCCCACGACGCGCCAAGATCTGCCGCACGATCTCCGGGATCATCCGTTTTTGGTTAACCGCCGCCCCCTCACCATTCATAACCTTAATAGTACCAAATCCGCCGGCACACTATCTAAAACCAGCGCAGACGCACAGTCACCACGAGCGCAAGCTCCGGCGTACGCTAAAATTTGCGATGCAAAAAATAAAAATTGGGGTCGCTACGGGGCACAAATCCAATCGGCAATTCTGGGATCCGGTTCATCACCCGCGGCCGGTAAATCGGCCGGCGCATCCGGCGATCCAACAATGTTTCAATCAGGCGTCTCATACGGTTTTGCTTCCCCTCCGTGCCTGACTCTTCAAAACGAGTCCCTGCAACTCACGGTAGAGTACAAACCGCGGATTGGCCGCGTATACCTTGGAGTTGCCCTCAACCTTAACCGTCACAAAACCGACTTCACTGAGCCTTTTAAGCTCGCGCTGCACATTACCTGGGTCCTCTTTGATCATTTTGGCGAGGCCCCGAACATGCATCCGGAAGTCGGGATACTTGGTATATATGACGATGATTTTACGTCTGGTTTTGGACGTTATAAACAGTTCAAGCATCTGTTTTAATTTTAACAATATTTGTTTAACAGCACTGTCTGGTGTTGTTAAATTCACTCTACGCCGACCACAACCGGAATGCAAGTGTTTTTTACAACACGAAACCAAACCCCATTCTCAAGCCCAAAACAGCGACAGGCCCCCGGTAACGAACCCGAGAGTCCGTCGCCGAGGGCCTAATTACCTCCTACTGAGCGGCAACTTGATCGTACGCCACCACGATGTCGGCCAGCTCGTTGCGCAGATCCTCGCCGACAGCGTGCTCTACCTCGGGGTCGGCCAGCCAGTTCGCCAGAATGATCTTCGCGAAAGCTATCCGCCTAATCTCGGAGTCGCCATTCCAGTGGTGAGCCACCTCAACTGCGAGATGGAGCCACTCGCCATGTGTACGTGACGGTTGCCGGCTGAAGTCGCAGACCTCGGGGCTCTGCTCCTTAGCCGCTACCCAGTCGTCGAAGCCATTCGGCCACGGCAGCTCGGGGATCAAGCCATACAGATCACCCGAATTGTCACGCCTGCGGCTGTCGCTGACCCCACGGCAGTCCTTGAGCGTCCGCTCGATCAACTGGCACAGCTGCCGTCTGGCATCTGAGTCAGCCGGTGCGGACGCACACAGTCTGTCGTAGTAGGTCCTAGCCAGCGTTTCCAGCGTGGCAAGAGCCTGCGCGTATGTTAGGCCAAGCTTTCGCTCGACGATCGATGGCTCGCTATCACACTCTGACTTCGGCTTTCCACCACGATCTCTCCAGCAGCCCACGAGATCAAGCCAGGCGTCCAGCTTGGCGCCGAGCTCACTACTCATAGTTGCGTCATAAATCTGACGCAACTCACCCAACTCCGAAGCGAGCTCATCAGACCATAGCTCAAGTTGAAGCCGCGCCATCTCAGTGCGCGCCGTCTCGACTTCCGCTGTTAGATCTGGCCCGCCCAAACTGAGAAGGTCAGCAACCTTCTCAGTCATCCGGCGATCGCTAGACAGAACCACAGCCTCACCCATGCCGCGTGGATCCTGCAGAGCCGCCTCAATAATTCGACGGATCTCTTTCTCAACGCCTCCGCGCTCGCGCACGCGCCGGACCTCATCAGCCACGGCACGCTCCGCGTCTCGCCGCTCCCGACCTCTTTGGCCAAAAGGCACACTCACCACCACCCTTCATATCGATTTTGGTAAGCAGGAGCAAATATTACAATAAAATAAACTTAAAAGCTAGCGCTAGGCCTTTTTCGCGACCAGTCGCTGCTTCTCAAGCTTCTTCAATTTGCGGTTGTGCCACGTCACCAACAGCGGCGAAGCATTGAAAATCGACGAGTATGTCCCGGACGCAATCCCAATCAATAGCGCCAGCACGAACAAACGAATGCTCTCGCCACCGAATAGGAACAGTGCCAATAACGTCAGCAGTACCGTCAACGAGGTGTTAATCGACCGTGCCATCGTCTCCAAAATCGAATTGTTCACCACCACCTCAAACGTACCGCGATCGCGCCGTAGGTTCTCACGGATGCGGTCGAACACCACGATCGTATCGTGCACGCTAAACCCGATAACCGTCAAAATCGCGGTCACAAACAGCGAATCCACCTCCACGCCCGCAAAGTGCCCCAGCAGCGAAAACACTCCCAGCACAAACAACGCATCGTGCAGTAGCGCCGCAATTGCCATAAAGCCAAAACTCCAGGGCGACACCGGCGGCGGCGCATTGCGAAATGCGAAAGCGATGTACAGCACGATCGCCGCGCTCACCACGATCAGGCTCACAATCGCGTTACGCGCGATCGTCGCCGACACCGTTGGCCCAATCGAGCTAAACGACAGTTCGTCAAAACCCTCACGCGCCAATGCCGCTTTCAACTTCTGATGGTCAGGCTCGTGCTGCGACTGCACCGCCGGATCGCGGTAACGAATCTGCGTCTGGCCGCCACCAGCCGGCACAACCTGCAAATCTTGCAAACCCAAGCCAGTCGCCGCGGATTGCGCTTGGCTCAAACTCACCGTCCCCTGTGCCACTAACAGCTCGCCCGAGTTGAAATCAATCCCCAACTTCAGCCCGTACACAAACAGTGAGATTACACCTGGCACAATCATCACCGCCGAAATCGCGTACCACCAGCGCCGTTTGCCAATCAGGTTCACGCCGTTGCCTCCTTGTTCGGCGTTGTCGCCGGCTTCTTCGGCTCAGCCACCGGCATCCGCACCCCGTACCAACCGATATGCCGGCCCCACGACTGCCGGATGGTTATGCGCAATAACGTACGCGTCACTACCACGGCCGTAAACATGCTCACGATCACGCCCAAGCCCAGGGTTACCGCAAACCCACGGATAATCGGCGTCGCGCTCGAGGTCATAAACAGAATCACGCACGTAATCAAGGTGCTGACGTTCGAATCGCGAATACTCGTCCACGCCCGGTCAAAAGCCGCTTCCGTCGCCGCCACGAAACTCTTGCCTGCCCGCAACTCCTCCTTCATCCGCTCAAAGATCAAAATGTTCGCATCCACCGCCATACCAATACTCAAGATAAACCCAGCTATCCCCGCCAATGTCAGCACGATCGTGTATCCGGGGATCAGTGCGCTCAGTTTGTATAACGTCAGCGTAATGCACGTGTAAATCGCCAGCGCCAAAACCGCCAGCGCGCCCGCCAACCGGTAGTACATCAGCATAAACAGCGCCACCACTCCTAACCCGATCGCACCTGCCACCACCGAATGCTGAACGCTCTCACGCCCCAGCGTCGGACCAATCGTCTGCTGCTCAACCAGCGTCACCGGCACCGGCAGCGCGCCGGCCGTAATCTCGTCGGCAATCTGCCGCGCCTGAGTGATATTCAAATTACCGGTCAAAATCGCCGTCCCGTCGGTGATCGGCTCAGTCTTCGCCGGCCCAAACGTCGGCTGCCCGTCGAGCAACGTCAACAGCAAGTTGCCGCTCTGACTCAACTGCGTCGTCAGATCGGAGAATTTCTTGGTTGAGTCACCGCTCTTCAGTTTCAACACCACGTCCGGCTGCTCCTTGGTCGGGTCATAATCCGCCGTCGCGCTGTCCACGTCTTTGCCGTCAATATTGGTCGGCGCCTCTGCCCCAGTCTGGGCATTCACCGTCACGAACGTCAAATCAGCCGTCTTACCAATCTGGTTGATCGCCTGGTTAACATCCTTAATCCCCGGCAGACTAATGCTTACCCGATTGCTCCCCTGCCGCTGCACCGTCACTTCCTGCGTACCACCAATGTTGGCACGCTTGGTCATCACCGTCACCAATGAGTCCATTGCGTTGTCGCGTTGATCCGACGGCGTCTTCGACAGATCCGCCTGAAATACCAATTGCGCTCCACCCTGCAGGTCCAAACCCTGCTTCACGCTCAGTTTGGCGTGTTTCAAACCCGGGATTTTGTCCAACACCACATCCTCCCGCGGCATAGCCAAAATCGCGGTTACCGCCGCCAGTACCAAAATCGCAATAAATTTCAGCCGCACACTCATGTCGGGACTAATAATAGCTTGACCAGATTAGCTCGTCAATTTGCTTGACAAAAAGCACGAACTTGGCGCTATGCCCAGTTCGCCACCACATTATCAATCCGGCCCATCACCGAATCCGGGTCAATTTTGTCCTCGTCGGTGTAATAGTGGCTCACCGAAATAAAGTTGTCCGGGATGTACAAATAGTGCAATTCGTCTAACAACCCATGCAGCCGCTCGATCGTCTCGGCCGGCCCCACCGGAACTGCGCCGATCGTCTTTTCTACCGACAACCGCGACAAATAATGCAGTGCAGCATCAAAGCTCAGACCGTTTTTTACGCCATCCGTTGCCAAAATCACATTTCGTCCCTCAATCTGCGCCGGATCCGCCAACCCATGGTCCCCCACCACGCTCACCATCTGGTACATTTGCTGCAACTTGGCCTCTTCCAGGTAGCCCCGCATATCCTCCATGTACTCTTCAAGTTCCCCCGGCGAAATCATCGAATTGTAGGTAAACACGCCCGTCTGATCGATCGCCCCCAGCACCAGGCTCTTATCCCCGGGAGCCGTAATGCGGGCTGTCAGCAGCAGCGTCAATTGGGTATGCAGTCGCCGCGCGATCTGTTCCCCCACGGCCACACCACCGGGCGACAACGCCAACACCACCGAATTCTCAAACCGATATTCCATCATCTCATCAGCCAGCCGGTCTCCGGCTTGAGCACGATCGTGGAAATACATAAACACATTGTATCAGCAAACGTATACTTACATGTATGGAGTCTTCCGATACAAACAGTCGGCCGCCAAGCTACTACGACGTTGTGCCGTTAGCGTACACCGGCGAGGCCACCGTATTTACCTATCACGGACCCGCCAATCTCTCCGAAGGCGCTCTGGTAACCATCCCGCTCAGTCGCCGCTCCGTTACCGGAGTGGTCATTAAATCCGTTCCAAAGCCAAAATTCACCACCAGACCAATTACTGACGTGCTCAATCTGCCCCCAGTTTCAGCTGGCTTACGCGAGCTAGCCGCCTGGCTATCCGATTACTACGCCGCCTCGCCTTCCAGCATTTGGTCCACCATGCTACCAGCCGGGCTAACCAGGAAACGCCGCGCCACCAAAACCGGCACCGCCCCCGCCGGCCCACCGCCCGAACCTGCCCTACCGGCCACGCTTACCAATATGCCACCGCTCACCGATGAGCAGGCAGCTGCCCTACACAAAATCCGCTCCTCCAACCTGTCTGCGCACCTCATCCAGGGCGTCACTGGCTCCGGCAAAACCCGCCTCTACCTCGAGCTTGCTACCGAGGCTCTATCGGCCGGGCGCTCGGTGCTTGTGCTCGTACCCGAAATCACCCTCACTCCGCAAACGGTCGCAGCGTTCGAGAGCGCCTTCGGTTCGCGCGTGCTCACCAGTCACTCCAAACTCACCGAAGCCAAGCGCCATGCCATCTGGCTAGCCGCCACTACCGCTGCCGTCGCCGCCCAACCTCGGGTTATTATTGGCCCCCGCTCCTGCCTCTTCATGCCTGTGTACCATCTGGGGCTCATCGTGGTCGACGAATCTCACGAAACCAGCTACAAACAAGACCAACATCCCCGCTACCACGCCGTCACCACCGCCGCCAAACTTGCACACATTTCCGGTGCAAGACTCGTCTTGGGGTCCGCCACACCGGGGCTGAACGAGCTCTTCTTGGCCCATGAACATCGTCTCGAACACATCTTGCTTAGCCAACGAGCCAACAAAATTCCCCAACCCAAAGCCAGAATCATCGACTTGCGCGATAAGCAATTATTCAAATCGAGTAAATTTATTACTCAACCTCTCATCGCCGCAATCTCTAATACCATTGATCTCGGCCGGCAGTCACTGTTGTACCTCAATCGCCGCGGTTCTGCCTCCAGCCAAGTTTGCGGCGACTGCGGCCACGTTACCACCTGCCCACACTGCGAACTGCCCCTCACCTTCCACGCCGATCTCATGCGCCTTATCTGTCACCACTGCAATTTCCGCATGGCCAACCCGGCCGTTTGCCCCGAGTGTCACGGCGCCGACCTTCGCTTAATCGGCATTGGCACCAAACGCCTCGAATCAGAAATCGTTGGCCTGTTCCCTGGCGCTCGCATCGCCCGGCTGGACCGCGACTCCGCCACCATAAAACACATCACCGCGGTGCTGCGCGGTCTGCGAGAACGCGAAATCGATATCGTTGTGGGCACTCAGATGATTGCCAAAGGCCTCGACCTGGCCGGGCTCGATACCGTTGGCGTCATCAATGCCGACACCCTGCTTCACCTGCCCGACTTCACCGCCGCCGAGCGTACCTTCCAGCTATTGTCCCAGGTCTCCGGCCGGGCTGGTCGCGGCGACCGCCCCGGCGAAGTCTTTATCCAAACCTACACCCCTGACCACCCCGCCATCGTGGCGGCCGCCACCGGTACCTACGACCAATTTGCCGCAACTGAACTGGCGGCGCGCCACTCCCTGCACTACCCACCCTATGTCTTTATGCTCAAGCTCACCGTTGCTGCTGCCACCCACGAAGCGGCCCAGGCCGAAGCCACCCACTTTGCTACCCACCTGCGCACCATCACCGGCCTCGGCATCGCCGGCCCCGCCCCCGCTTTCATTGAGACCCAAGGCTCGCGCTATCATTGGCTGATCACGGTAAACTGCACGCGCCGCCCGCCACTCGTGCAAATTGCCAAAAACCTCCCCAGCCCCCACTGGACCGCCGATCTCGACCCTATCAACCTGCTTTAGACGCCCTCGCCATTATCGGGTAAAATAAGCCCACTATGACCGCCAAAGATATCATTACCATCCCAGCGCCCGTCCTGCACGAGCGCTCCAAAAAAATCGGCCACATCGACGCTGAAATCCGCCAGCTGGCCGAAGGCATGGTCGCCGCCACGCTCGACTGGGAAGCCAGCCGCGAACACGAATTCGGCGCCGCCCTGGCCGCCGTCCAGGTCGCACGCCCCTACCGCCTCGTCGTCATCCGCAACGATATGGATAATAAAGACGACACCAGCTTCAACGTCTTCGTTAACCCCGAAATCGTCAAACTCGAAGGCCAGCCCACCGAGGAACTCGAAGGCTGCCTCAGCGTCAAAGACATTTACGGCTCAGTCGCCCGCTACCCTAAGGTCAAGGTCAAAGCCCTAAACCTCTACGGCCACCCCATCCGCGTCACCGCCACCGGCTTCCTGGCACGCGTGTTCCAGCACGAAATCGACCACACCAACGGTCTGGTTTTTACCGACCGCATCTCCGACCCCCGCAAATTGTTCCGGCTCCAGCCCAATGGCAAATTCATCCCCGTTTCTCCCGCGGCCGGCCTGTCCGGGGGCGCGCTGTCATGACGCAGCCCCCCACCGACCGGATCATTTTTTTCGGCACCGATGCGTTCAGCGTACCCACACTGATTCGCCTGCTGGCCGGGCATTGGAACGTTGTGGCTGTGGTCACCAAGCCGGATTCACCGGCCGGCCGCGGCCAACAAACCACCCTGCCGGCTGTCAAAAAACTGGCGCTGGCCAAATCGATCCCGGTGCTCCAACCCGAAAAATTGTCAGACGCGATCGACGACATAAAAGCCTTAAAACCCCGCGCCGGCATCGTCGTCGCCTACGGCAAAATCATCCCAGCCTCAGTCATCAAACTGTTCCCCAAAGGTCTCATTAACGTCCACGCTTCGCTATTGCCGCGCTGGCGCGGTGCTGCCCCTATTGAGGCCACCATCTTAGCCGGCGACCCCGACACCGGCGTCTCCCTCATGCGCATCGAGCCCGGCCTCGACTCCGGCCCTGTCTTTCACACCGCGAAGCTACAGCTTTCCGGCACCGAAAGCCGCCTCGACCTCTACGAACGCCTGGCCGATCTCGGCGCCGAGCTGCTCGCCACCAAGCTGCCGCACATTCTCACCGGCAACATCGTACCCATTCCCCAAGACCACGCGCATGCCACCCACATCAGCCGCCTAACTAAAACCGACGGCGAGATCGAATGGGGCAAGCCGGCTGCCACTCTGGAACGCGAAATCCGCGCCTATCTCGGCTGGCCCGGCTCCCGCGGCACGATCGCCGGTACCGAAGCCGTAATTACTACCGCGCACACGATCCAAAACGACGGCCCCGTCGGCCTGTCCTACCGCACCCCCTCCGGCGAATTGGCCGTTTATACCGGATCCGGCAGCCTCGTTATCGACCGCTTAAAACCAGCCGGCAAGCGCGAAATGACCGGCCCCGAGTTCCTATCCGGCCACCGGCTCACGTAGGATCAAAAATTAAACATTTCATTAAGAACACGCCGCCGCCAGAGAAGTTCTTCTGAGTCCGGGGGGTAGAGCTCATCATAAAACTTGATAGCTCTCGCTCGTCTCTTACGCTTGTCCGCCAGTTTAAGGTCCCTAAAAGTTCCTTCCGGATCAATAAGCCTTGTGACTTCTTGTATAACTCCCTTAGGGACGTCGTCTAAAATTCTAGGCGCCTCCCTGCCTCCCCCGCTACCCCCAGGCTCGGCAGCAGCCGCCGGCTCAGGCGCAACCGCTTCTCCAGTAGCCGAGCCAGGCATCTGCGCCACTTCACCCTCATAATCATCAGACCCTACTGAATTTCCAGCCGCTCGGTCATCATACAACTCATTCCAGGCCGTTGCCCAACTGCTCAAAAACTCGTCGTCCCCAATCCGCGCCACGGGCCGCCCTGATGCAATCCTCCACAGTTTCCGATCCACCATATCATCAGCCACCCGCGTCAGCTCCCTGCGCCGCGCTTGTAAATCCGCGATATTACTAACCCGCGTCAACTGCGCTGCAAGTCTGCCGTCCAGCTCGCTCTGCTCTAAGCTCAGGGGCTCAAACTGATCATGTCCAGGCGGGTAGACGACCGATGGTGTTGCACGTCGGCCAAGGCGATGTTGAGCCTCAGCCCCCTGGCCTTGGCGAACAAATCGATAGCGCCCCGCAACCAGCGACCCTCCGGCGCGGCCACCCCCGGGTTCAGCGCTAGCCGCCCCCTCACCCGCAGCCGGCAATGCCAGCCGATCAATCGGCCGCGTCTCTGGTGTCAACCGCGGATCGGGCGCGGGCGGCCCAGCCGGCCGCCCCTCAGCACCACTACCCCCAGGTTCAGCAGCAGCCACCGGCTCAGACACAACCGCTTCTCCGGGGGCTGCTGGGCCGGGCGCCGCGGCTTCTTCAACCGTAGCCGCCTCCCCATCCGCAACTGTCGCCCCATCCGCCGCCGACGGGGCCCCGGCGCTCGCACCGTGAATCGCCTGCTCGCGTTGCGCTATCGCCAGCCACAGCCGCTCATCGATAGCATCGCCCGGTCTTGGCATCAACTCACCCCGGCGCCCAACACCAAACCTCCCACGGTGATGCATCGCCTCCCGAAACTGCTCCAATTCGTCAGCGGTGTGCGCCTGCGCCAAAACCAATCCCACATTTTCCTCACTCAGCGTTGACCTAGGTGGTAATGTGATCCCCGCTCTCTCCACCAGCTGGCCAAACGCTTCCTCAGTCTGAACCCGAGCGGCCTCAAGACTGTCCCCTCGATCCCCTATCATCTCCTCCAGCTGCGTATCCTGTGTTTGGTGCCCGGGTCGAGGGCCCAGTCCGCCACCCCTATTTATAACAAAATTTCCCTGGTCCAGCATTTGCAAAAACACCGTCCCCAACTCATAGTCATCCCTGACCAACTCCAAGATCGGTCCAGCCTCCTCCACGCTAAAAGCGACCTTCGGGTTAAACTCAAACTCTGGATGCGCTGCCTTCACCCGTTCCAACAGCTCTTGGAAACTCGGCCCCCCAATTGGGACATCAAACCGTATCGCCATCCGACCCAACCTCTCCAACTGCTCCCGAGTAGCTCCAGCAATCATCAAGCCAGACCCGCGCGCTTCCTCTAAATCAGGCAGACCATGCCAATCATGCCCCTCCGTTGGTGCCACAATCAAGCCATTGTTCATCATTGAACTCGCTACCGCCCGATACGCCGCCTCTCGCCTGGCCGGATCACGAATCTTGCGCGCCTTCTTCCAGGCCTCTTCCGCCTCTCCCAGCTGACGTTCCACTGTCTGCCGCCGCTCTACTGAATGGTCCTCAGCCTCAGGGGGCGATGGCGGCGGCGCCTCACCTTGCTGCCGCTCGAAAAGCTCTGCTATGCGACGTCGTGCCGCATCCTCACTGTGATCGTATGCGTCTTGAAGCGGGGTCGGAGCATAATCGGTAACCGGTTGTTCAACACGCTCAATCTCGTGTCCCCCGTGCGCACCGTGCTCACCATGCGATCTCGGCTGGTCACCCCGTTTTTCCAGCTCACCAAACAGCGTCATCAACTCGTCACTCGGCTCCTCAGATATCCACACCTCACTCGACCCCACCAGAAAGTCCAGGGTAAGCAACTCCGGATGATCGCCCGCGCTCCATCGCTCCACCGCCACCACCTGCCGCCACACCTGCCGGTCCTGATCACCCCTCACACGGTAAACCCACTGCTCAATTGCTCCTCCCCCGGAGATATTGGGTAAAAGCTTATGTCGCTCCTTGTCCTGCCGCCCCGCCTCCACCGGGTTAATAGCCCTCCCAAAAAAACCTTTGCGTCGTGGCCAACCTGTGTCGCTGCGCGGATGGTCAATCTTACGTCTGTTCACTCTCACAGGCCGCCGCGCGACATCAAGCTCAGGCAGCAACAAGTCACGCACCGATCCCAGCTGCTCGGCGCTCAACGGTACTGCCACCGACACGATTCCGGAATGATGCTCGTGCAACAACATAAACACATCCCCCTTCGCCCTTCCAACCGCCACCTCCACTGCATCTTCCTCGCCATGCTCCGCGTGCCCCCCATGCGGAGCCGCACGATCGTGAATGTCATCGATCATACGGCGAGCAAAATTCACCCCCGCCGCTCTATCCCTGTCATCCGCATTGCGTTCAGCATGAAGCCGCTGCTGCCTCCAATCTTCTGGATCATTCCATGCGGCTAGCTCAGGACCATCGAGCTCCTCATCCCATACCGCCAACGGTTCAAAATCATCTAGCTCCTCATCCCGCGGCCAACGCGGCGCTTCATCGCCACCCGGGTCATGATGACGTGGCTCCTCGTCGCCCGGTCCCGATCCTTCAGGCCCCATATGAGACACAAAAAACTCCGGTTCTTATCTAATCGGAGTATAGCATAAGGGGCTTACTGCTCGCGCAGCAGCCGTTCGATCTCAACCGCGTATTCGCCGCCCGTATCGCGCTTCAACGCCAACCGCGGCACAAATTTGGTCGTCATATTGCGCGCCAGCTCGTCTTGCAATTGTCCGCGCACATGCTCCAACCGCTGCCACACCGTCGCCGCTGCCGTTTCGTCACCCAACACGCCAATCCACACCGTCGCCTGTCGCAAATCCGGCGCTGCGTCCACCCGCGTTACCGTCACGGCCGCCGCATCCCGCTCCAATAGCTGCGGCAGCGCACTCGCTACCACCATCTGAATCAAACTCTCTACCTTGGCAACCCGCTGGCTCATGAAACTCCTCTACAACGTTCGAGCTTTGGTTTCAACGGTATAAAACTCCAGCGTATCACCTATCTCAATCTTCTCGTTCGTCTCTACGTCCATGCCGCACGTCTCGCCTTCAAACACTTCTTTGGCCGCCTGCTTGTCCTTCTGCAAAGACACCAGCGTCCCGCTGCCCACCTGCTCGCTGGCCCTCTTAATCCGTAGCTTCTGCTTCAGTTCAATCCGTCCGCTCGTCACGGTGCCGCCACACACCACGTGCGCCTTGGTAATTTTAAACACGCCCTTAATCTCCAAGCTGCCCACTACCGTTTCAATCACTTCCGGTTCCAACAGCTGCTCCAACGCCTCGCGCAAGTCGTCGGTCAATTCATAAATCACGTTATAAAGCCGCACCATGACACCCTCACGATTGGCCAGCGCCTTCAGCGAGCTGCTTAACGACACGTTAAACCCAATCAATAGCGCACCGGCCGCTTTGGCAAACTCAATGTCCGATTCCGAAATATCACCAACCGCCGAGCTCACTACCCTCACCGCTACCTCATCGTTGCGCAGCCGGTCACACGCCTCGCTCAACGACTCCATTGAACCCTGAGTGTCGGCCTTCACCACCACGTTAAATTCGCGCACGTTACCAGCGCTAATCGCCGCCGTCAGCTGTGAAGCATCAATTTTCTTCACCCCCAGGCTCTTGGCTTGCTCCCGTGTCCGCCGGCTCTCCGCCGATTCCCGCGCCGTCTTCTCGTCCGGCACGCCACGGAACAAATCACCAAACGACGGCACCGCCTTAAACCCGGTAACCACCGCCGGCATACCCGGATCGGCCCCGCGAATGTGCTTACCGCGATAGTCACCCAAACTGCGAATCTTGGCATACGTCGAACCCGCCACCAAATAGTCGCCCACCTTGAGCCGGCCATTCTGCACCAACACCGTCGCCACCGGCCCCTTACCCGAGTCCAGGTGCGATTCAATAATCGCCCCCTCCGCCGGCCCGTCCACGCGCGCTCGCAGCTCCTCAATGTCCGCTACCAACAACACCAGGTCCAGCAGTTTATCGATGTTGGCACTGGTCCGCGCCGACACATCCATCATTGGCACGCTACCGCCCCATTCTTCCGGAATCAGGCCCAGCTCGCTCAACTCCTGGCGCACTCGATTGGTGTCGGCACCTTCCTTGTCGATCTTGTTGATCGCCACCACCATCGGCACACCGGCCTCCTGCACGTGACGGATCGCCTCTTTGGTCTGCGGTTTCACGCCATCATCAGCCGCCACCACGATAATCGCCACGTCGGTCATGCGCGCCCCATGCTGTCGCAAGGCGCTAAACGCCTCGTGCCCCGGCGTATCAATAAACGTAATCCACCGCTCACCGCGCTTAATCTGGTATGCACCAATGTGCTGGGTAATCCCGCCGGCCTCCTTGTTGGCCACATGCGTGTCACGAATCGCATCCAAAAGCGAAGTCTTGCCGTGGTCAACGTGACCCATCACCGTCACAATCGGCGGCCGCGCCATACCCTCGCCTTCCGCTAGCTTCGGTTTATCCGCCCGCGTGGCCGGAGCGGCCTCCGCCTGCGCCTTGTCTTCCTCGATCTCAAATCCCAGTTCCGAGCCGATAATTGCCGCCGTATCGTAATCAATTTGCTCGTTGATTGTCGCCATCACGCCATTTTTCATCAGCTCGCCAATCACCTTGGTCACCGGCAGTTCCAGTTTTTGCGCAAACTCACCCACCCCGATTACTTCGGGGATCGCAATTGGTTCTTTATGCAATGTCTTTTCTGCCATACCTTTGTCCTTCTATGTCTTGTTTGCTACACCCTTTAATGTCTTTGGCAGTATCTCGGCGCAACGTGCACTATCAGTATAATACCCCCGTCCCAATGCAGCCCTGCTCCCATCCGCCACCAGCACCCCGCCTTGTACCGTCCAGCGCGTAAGTTCACGCTTGGGGGCCTGCCGGCGGCACACCCGGCAGCGGCGCAACGGTTGATGCCCGGCGGCGCCTGCCACTAGTTGTCCTCGGTGGTCTTCTCGTCGCTGTCGTCTTTGTCGGACTTGGCCGCTTTCTTGGGCGACTTCAGGGATAAGGACAACTTGTGCGCTTCCGGGTCAATCGCGATGATCCGGAATTTCTTGGTCTCACCCAGCTTCACCAGCGTGCTTGGGTCGTCCACGTGAGTGTCAGACAGCTCGCTAATGTGCACCAGCGCCTCAATCGCCGGCGTCACCTGCACAAACGCCCCAAATGGCGTAATCCGGGTGATCTTGCCTTCCACGGCGTCCGACACCTGATACTTGGCAGCGTCCTTGATCCACGGGTCCGGCATCAACTGCTTCATCGACAGCGAAAGTTTGTCACGATCGATCGAAATAATCTTAGCCTGCACCTTGTCGCCCACCTTCACGTAGCTGGCCGGATTATCCACCCGGTCCCAGGCGATCTCAGAAATGTGCACCAGACCCTCCACGCCATTCACGTTCACGAAGATGCCAAAGTCCACCACGCCGGTAGCAATACCTTCCACCACCTCGCCAACCTTCATCTTCGACACCTTGCTCTCGGTGTCCTCGCGCTTGGCTGCCTTCTCGCTCAAAATCAGCTTGTTGTCACGACGATTCAAGTCCAGCACCCGTACATCCAAAGACTTGCCTACCAACGCGTTCAGACGATGCAGGATCTCATCTTTATCGGCGCCGCTCACCCGCGGGTAATTCTCGGCCGACAGCTGGCTCACCGGCAAGAAGCCGCGAATACCATCAACCTCGATCAGCAAACCGCCCTTGTTGGCATCAAATGCGTTCACGCTAAACACTTCACCCTTGGTAAAGCGCTCCTCCAGCGATTCCCAGCCCTTTTCTTTGGCAACCTTACGCAGGCTCAAAATCGCGTAACCATTGTCATCCTCAGGATCGAGCACACTAGCACTAATGACGTCGCCGGGCTTGATATCCTGGCTATGCTCAATCTCGCGACCCACCACCAGGCCAGTGCCCCGCGCACCAAGGTCGAGCCACACTTCGTGCTTCTCGGCCGCAATCACGGTACCTTCCACCACATCACCAGCCGTCATCGCACTCACCGGCGCGCTCTCAAGCAGCTGCTCCATAGTCATTTCTTTATCTTTGGTCGTTGTAGCCATAAACGTTTCCGCGCCTGCCTTCCGGGCTCATCTGGCGCGTACTTCTCCTTGAAAAAAATTTCACTCTTCTTGGCAAATCAGAGTGATTAACCCCATTTTAGCTCATTTACGCCTAGAGGTAAAGCCAACCGGATGGCGGAGAGCCAAATGCATGCACGGCCAATTCTGATTGGAGGCCAACCCAGGATTAAGCCGTTTAAGGTATGAGGATTGGCCTGCTTGCGTTTGGCCCGAAGCCAGCCTAACGGTTATTCCGTGCCGCCGCAAATACCGCACGCTGGCTACGCCGCAACCACAGCCACATCGTCGCAATCGCCGCGATCCCAATCACCCCTGCCAGCTCCTGCGCCGGGCCGGTCTGCGGCAGTGGCGCGCCCACACCGCCAGTCTGCGGCACGGCCGCCGGACTCGCCGCCGCCACCTTGGCGGGCGTGGAGCTCGGCGCTGCCGAACTGCCGCCCTGCAGGCTGCTCGAAGCCGGCGACTGCACCGGAGCAGTGTTGGTCACGGCCTTACTGCTCGCTGCCGGAGTATTCGAAGATGCACTGGCCGACGCTGTCGGCGACGCCGATGCGCTCGAGCCCGCCTGGCTCTTACTCACACTGACGTCGTGCTTCAGCTGGTTTTGCCGCTGAGCATTGCCGTACAAAAAGGTTGCCACCACAATCACGCCAATAATCACCAGCCCAGCCAACGTCTTCACGGTATCCCGATTCATACTCACTCCCAAAAAAACATGTATACCCCGTTGTAACGTATCAGGGCCCTATCTGGCAAGCACAACCACAACATAAAACGTAAACAGTCCGGTGTTGCCGAGGAATGGACACCTTGGAGGGAGCCGAAACCCAAGCAACACCGGACTGTTTACACGTTTGTATATTTTAAAACGCTCGCAATTACGAGCGCTGTTGGGGCTTCTACTGCACTAATTGCAAGGAGGTGAGCACTCGCATCAGCTAGCTAAAGCCCCAACAACACTCATCACCCTCACGAGTTATTTAAGAGTTTACCACACGCTGGCAGAAAAGTCAATACCGGCCTTAACTTTTCGCTCCCTCAAGTGTTCCGCGACGAGCGTTGTAGTCCTTCACGTAAGGAATCGCAGCCGCCCCCAAGATAAACACCACCCCCACCAGCGCTATTATCGTCACATGCTGCCCAAACGATACCACCCCAAGCACCAGCCCAAACACCACCTCCAGCAAGCCCAACACCCCGGCCGCACCGGCTTCAATCAGCTTCAACCCACCCACATACATCAACGAACTCACAATCGAGCTAATCGCGAACAACCCTAAAAACACCCACCGCACATCCCAACCGGCAGCCGGCACCCGTTGGCCCACCACCACCGCCATCAGAATATTTGCCACCAGCGATGTCGACCACATCATGACGTTCGACTTCATCACCCCGTACGGCGCGCCTTTCAGCACGATATTGATAGCACCGAAACTCACGCCACTCACACAAGCCGCCCCCAAAGCTACCCAGCCCACTGCTGCCAAATTCGGCGTAAACAACAGGTACAACCCCGCAAAGCTCAATCCCGTCGCCAGCCACTTATCCTTCGTAAACCGCTCCCGCAAGACAATCCGCGCAAACGCAAACGTCCCCACAATGTAGGCGCCATAGTTCATCGACAACGCCACCCCAATCCCCTCGTGCAAGATTGCGTAGTAAAACGGCCCCCACATCAACACCGACGCACCGAGTGCGCCAGCCCACCACCGCCACTTGGTGCGCAAGCTAAACCCGCCCATTTGGCCCGTCACCGCCGCCGCACCTACGAATATCGCCAGCACCAAAGCGCTACGCAATGCCGAAGTCGCGTAGCCACCGCCAAAAAAATCGCCCATCAACGTCGTCCACACCCCATAGCTGGCGTATAACACCGACGACCCCACAATCAGCGACGCCCCCAACGGCGCGCTTACACGATGCCTAACCACGTACCTGCAAACCCTCCGCCAAGCGTGCAAAGAAATCCTGCGAATACGCGTAGTCAGCCTGCCCCATCAACCGCGCCTGATCGCTCGTAATCGCCTCCCATTTACGCTGCAAATGCCCAGTCGTCCAAAAATCGTCCACGATCATTTCCAACGTGTCACCCTGCAGTGTCCGCACCATTACGATTCGCGCACAGCCGATTGGCCCAAAAGCGTCCAACTTATCGGCATCGCGCAGCAGCACAATCTCAACCGCCTCATCCGGCCGCCTAAATTTCGGATCCGACCCGTGGTGCGCCACCGCCTCCACCGCTGCTGCCAGTTTGTTCTCCGGAAATCCTGCCTCACGCAGCACCTCCTCGGCCACCACCCGGTCACGCGCGTGCGAATCGCTGACTTGGAGCTCCGGATTGTATCCGGCCATATCATGCACCAACGCCGCGCCTGCCAGCACCTCCGCGTCGTACGTTACCCCCATCTTCTCAGCCAGTTCCGTGGCCTTGTGCCAAACCCGTTGGTGGTGGTCCGGCCCATGGCTTCGCAAAGGGCTTTTCGTCTCGGCAAAGCGCTTTTTATTCACATTAATGAGTCGCTGCTCCAGCTCAGACAATGCCTTCATAAACCCAATTCTACCACGCGTTCCAGCCTCAAAATTACATTCCGCTTATGCTCGACCCTCCACCCCCAACTCGCTATATTAAAACCAACTACTTAGAGGGTGAGCTTGGAATTTTTACAAAACTTCACGGATCAAACCTTCGTCCCTGGGCGCTACTTCATGTGGTCGCCCAACACCCGCACCATCACCTTTGATGCGCGCCGCATTGCCACCAATTCCGGCCGCCTCGCGCTGCTCCACGAGCTCGGCCACGCCCGCCTCGGCCACCGCATTTATAAGTACGACATGGAGCTTTTACGCATGGAGATGGAGGCCTGGGACATCGCCCGCGAGCTCGCCCCGCAATTCGGCGTCAAGATCAACGAAGCCCACATCGCCTCTACCATCGCCAGTTATGATGAGTGGCTTACCAAGCGCGCCACCTGCCCCGACTGCAAGAATTTCTCCCTCCAACGCGACCGCGACTCGTACGGCTGCTTCGCTTGCGGCGCCAAATGGGTCGTCAACTGGCGCAAAGACCGCCGCGTTAAACGCACCATCGTCTCGCGCTTCGCCCACCTCGGCAACACTGGCGCAACCCAAGCTCCTACCGGCCACTCGGCCAAAGCTGTCTAACGAACCCGAATCCCCCGGCGCCCCAACAACGCCGTCAACACACCCCGCCTGGCCATCACGGGCATGCGCCGGTGGCGACAGACCTTGTCGTACACCGTCGGCAGCCCCTCCGCGTGGTATTTGCGCCGCAAAGCATCGTACCAATCACGCGGGTACAGCTCCCAAAACTCCTGCTCCGTATAAAACGCATAAGCATATAGCCACTTGCGGCCGCCCATCTCAGTCAATGTGTGCTCCAGCCGACGATTGGCCGCCTCCACCGCATCCAGGTTGTGGCTGACCGGCCCCCATACGCCCACGTTCACCGCCTGATCATCCTTGAGCGGCCGGCTCACAAACGGCGAGCGGTCGAAACCATCGATCAACAATGGGCACAGCCACAGCGGATACAGCTTAAATTCGCCATCAACCCACTCCATAAATTCAACCGCCTTTTTTGGCGGCAGTGCCAGATCCTGCACCACAAATTCTTGGCTCACCCCGCTCGCCTGCAATGCGCTGTACATTCGGCGCGTGTGCATCAACGGGTCCAACAGCCACCGTGTAAAGCGGTTAAATGGCTTACCAAAGCGCTTAAATGCGTACATCCCCATCCAAAATCCGCCTCTATCGTAGCGAAACAGATACTCGCGCAACGGCATCGCCACCCGCGCTGTCTTCCCGGCTCGCACCGCCGCCAATACTTGGAGGTAAAACCAATCATCGCGCGCCCGCGCCACCCGCCACAGCGACGCATCCGACTTGGGCACCATCCGCCCCACCATAATCACGCCCAGGTCGGCCGCAAACATAATCCCATCCACAAAATCCGGCTGCTCACGGACAGCCACCGCCAACGCCGCATTAGCCTCATCAAAACCGTGCACCACCCGCAACTCCAACTCCACTAGCGCTGCCGCGTCAATTAACTGCACCTCAGCCGCTGCCACCACCCCCAGCGTCCCATAGGCACCAGCCGCACCAAAAAACAGGTCCGCGTGCTCCTCCGGCGATGCCTGCACCACATCCCCATCCGCGAGCACCATCTCAAACCAATTCAGCGTCGAATGGACACCACCCCACTTAAACGAGCTGCTCTCACCCGCCCCACCCTGCAATCCGCCCGCCACGGTAATCCCCGGAAACTCCGGCACCACCTTTGGCACCAACCCCAACGGCAACACCGCATCCACCAATCGGTCCATCGACACATTAGCCTCCACCACCACCACTTTGCGGTCACGATCCACCCGCAAAACCTGGTCAAACCCACTCGTATCCACCATCCTCGTGCGGTCAAATTCCAGCACCCGCGTCGAGTTCGTGCTCGCGTGGTAAACTTTAAAACCCTCTCCCCGCCGGTAAAATCCCCTTACTTGGCTCGCCAATTCCGCAACTTTTTGCTCATGCACCGCCTGCGCCTCATCCAAGGCTGTCTCATCCATATCCAATGCTGGCTCGTTCACCATGCAACAATTATACCGCGACACCAAAAAAGACCCTGTCGGGTCTTCCTCGGATGCACTCACGTTGAGTGCGGAATTTCACTACGCAGCAGTCTGAACGTCAGACTTCTTGGTGCGGCGCGAAGCCTTGCCACCACGGCGGCCAGCTTCAACGGCCAGATCGCGATTCATTGCGAACCCACCGCCACGAGAAATTTTACCGCCCTTACGGCCGATCTGCTCGTAGAAGTTCAGGCCGTAGCGCTGTTTGTTGGTTGCGGCTGCCTTGCGGCCACCACTCGGGGTACCTGCCATTGCTACACTCCTCTTAGTTGCTTTAGATTATTTCAAAATCGACCAAACCTATCGTTAGCTTTTCTACCAAAAAGCTTGTCATCATGTGAAAAACCCTTGGCAGAAATACTATACCGATCAGTAGTCGATGCGATGGTAGCATAAACACATTGCACTGTCAATAGTAATTATGCTTCATTGCACCTGTTACACTAGACGCAATGACCAAATTACCCTTACGCCTCATCCTGGCCGACCTGCGCGGTGCTGGCAACGTTGGTTCAATTCTGCGCACCGCCGATGCCTGCGGCATGGAGCGCATCTACGCCTGCGGAACCACCCCCTACCCAGCACACGATAACGATCCACGACCAGCTCATGTAGCGGCATCTAACCACCGTGCTATTGCCAAGACCGCGCTGGGTGCCGAGTCCTCGACACCGGTCCTGCACGTTGCCGACACGCTCTCGGCCATCCGCCAGTCCCAACACGATGGCTTCACGATCATTGTCATCGAGCAGGCTGAGAAAGCGCTTAACCTTTACCAGTATCAGCCGACCGGACCATCTGCCCTCATACTCGGAACTGAGGTTGGCGGCGTCACTCCCGAAGTCCTGGCTACCGCCGACGCTATCCTTGAACTACCCATGGTCGGGCGCAAAGAATCACTCAATGTCAGCGTCGCCGCTGCCATCGCCATGTACCAACTGCGCTTCGGCACCTAAAAATTCACAGCTACGGGGCATACGCCGGCGTCGGCGGCATGCCCGACGGCGATGGAGTGGCAGTGGGGCTCACCTTCGGCGTCGACGCCGGAAATGGCACGCCTCCCCCATCTGGCTGAGTTGCCGCCCGCGAAAACGCCACCGCCGTAACCCCTACTGTCACCACCAGCGCTGATAACGTCAGCAGCCTGATCATATTCACCGGCACACCGGCTACCACCAAGCTCGCGCCACGATCCGAACGCTTCTTCAGCGCCGTACGCTTGATCCAAGGGGTAAACATAGCCGCATTATACGCCAAAAACCACCCTTTCGGATGGTTTTTGAATAATCCGGCACCGTGCTACTTTCCCCTTTCGAGTATCATCGCCGCAGCGGGTCTTAACGGTGGTGTTCGGGATGGGAACCGGTGTAACCCCCGCGCCAAAAGCACCGGGGCCGTCAACCAGGCTCGCATCCAGCTAGTGGAGCAAAATCCTAAAGTTGACGACCTCAGGGCTCTTGTATGTGCCTTGAGTTGGAATGGGCAGCCTCATACGCTTATCGCGCTGATAGCCACAAATTGCTGGTCAAACATTGCAAAAAAGTCAATCGACCGATTAGTACACCTCGGCTAAACACATTACTGTGCGTACACCTGGTGCCTATCAACCAGATCGTCTTTCTGGGGTCTCATGGGAAATCTTATCTTGAGGTGGGCTTCGCGCTTATATGCTTTCAGCGCTTATCCCTTCCGAACGTAGCTACCCGACAATGCCCTTGGCAGAACAATCGGTACACCAGAGGTTCGTCCACTCCGGTCCTCTCGTACTAGGAGCCGCTCCTCTCAAATTTCCTTACGCCCACACCAGATAGGGACCGAACTGTCTCACGACGTTCTGAACCCAGCTCGCGTACCCTTTTAATTGGCGAACAGCCAAACCCTTGGGACCTGCTCCAGCCCCAGGATAGGACGAGCCGACATCGAGGTGCCAAACAGCGCCGTCTCTGTGGACGATTGGGCGCTATAAGCCTGTTATCCCCAGGGTAACTTTTGTCCGTTGAGCGCTGCAGATTCCACTTTCAAAATTGCAGCGGATCACTAACTCCTACTTTCGTACCTGCTCGGCTTGTAGGCCTCACAGTCAAGCTGGCTTCTGCGTTTGCACTATCGATACGATTTCCATCCGTACCTAGCCAACCTTTGAACGCCTCCGTTACACTTTGGGAGGCAACCGCCCCAGTTAAACTACCCACCAGACACTGTTCCTGACCCGGAACCTGAGGGCAATACAACCAGATTTGTAGAAGTCGGTAAGACATTTAATTACTTATCTTTCACGCAGGAAAATGTTTTTCTCCGAAGCGAGGACTGTCTGAATCCCGATTGCGAGACAAGCAAGCAATCGAGACGAGTTCCGCAGCGAGGAAAAAATATTTTCCGCAGTGAAAGATTTCCATTAGAAGCTACCGACTTTGCATCTGGATTGTCCGCAGATTGCGGGCCAGGTTAGGACAAAATTACAGCTAGGGTGGTATTTCACATTCCGGCTCCACCAGAGCTAGCGCTCTGACTTCACAGCCTCCCACCTATTCTACACAAGCTATAACTCGGCCCAATGCCAAGTTGTAGTAAAGCTCCATGGGGTCTTTCCGTCTTGGTGCGGGTAACCGGCATCTTTACCGGTATTGCAATTTCACCGAGTCCCTCGTTGAGACAGTACCCATATCGTTACGCCATTCGTGCGGGTCGGAACTTCATGTTCTTCTTTCAACACTTGTTTTTACTGCGCTATGATTTCTGCGCACTCTATGTCGCCATAGAGATCGGACTATATCATCACCCATAAAGGGGCATGGCGTGTAGTCTCTGGGGGCGAAACTCTCGTCTCTTCCCTGCTGATTGTCCGCAGAAGCCAGATTATCACTACTCTTTCAAGTTAGTACTGCTTCATTCTCGGATGTTCCAGCATATTAGCCATGTTTTGCACTGGCACGATTCGAACTATTGTCGACTGTTTTTCCTCAGTGCGTAATTCTTACGAATTACTCGGGCAAGTTATTCACCCGACAAGGAATTTCGCTACCTTAGGACAGTTCTTGAGTGTTAGCTGCATGTCGCCATGCAGAACGGACCATATCATACCGCTCACGCGGTCCCGGCGTATGGCCTCTGAGGATTCTGCAACACATCTGCTATCGAGTACTTACGCCTTCGACTTACTACCATCTTCTCTCTGATATCAAGAATTGCTCTGATTCCATCCATTTTCGTATGCTCTCCCGCCATCATAATGTCGACTATCTCAAGGAGATAATACAACCGCATAGATTGGCGATCGGATAGCAAGGGAAAACGGGCAAAGAATTCTCTAACCAGGGTATGCAAGTCGTTCGGTATTCGCACTTCAAAATAACAGACACCATCCTTTCGATACCTAATCGTTCCACATCCAAGCGCTTGCCGAAACAGTATGGGGATCTGGGAATCACGCTGCGAGATATTAAAACTCACTACGATCTTCCACTTGTTCCGGTAGTCCTCCTTGCGTTGGACGACCGAAACATTGAAACTTCCCTCACCGTCTGCAAAGCCGGATAAGTAATGACCAAGTTCGATCGGAATGGATTGCAGCCTTTCCTGCTGATTTTCCGCACCTGACGCATTTTCAGTCATATTGTCAGTATACCGAACGTATACCGATCATACAATATTACTAGCTCAGGATTCTACAGCCATTGAAGGCACGGGGTTTCCAGCATATAGCCAGGTTTTACAACTACTGATATCCAATAGTTACTGCCGCCGTTTACTGGGGCTTCATTTCAGAGCTTGCACCCCTCCACTTAACCTTCCAGCACCGGGCAGGCGTCAGTCCGTATACATCCACTTTCGTGTTAGCACAGACCTGTGTTTTTGATAAACAGTCGCATGGGTTCTTTTGCTGCGGCCTCCCGAAGGAGGCAGACCTTATCCCGAAGTTACGGTCGCTTGTTTGCCGAGTTCCTTAACGAGGGTTCTCTCGTACACCTTGGTCTACTCGACCCGAGCACCGGAGTCGGTTTGCGGTACGGGCGGCTACGAATATTAATCCCACAGCTTTTCTGGTCAGCTTGGCTCACGAGAATCAGTGCTTGCGCACCTTTCATTCGCGTCTCACCGGCATTGCTGCCGACTACCTGCTTAGACGGATATAGCCAAAAATCCGCTCTCGCTACCACGCCGCGTCATGTGGGGGAACTTTCGTCGCCGGTACGGGAATATCAACCCGTTGTCCATCGCCTACGCTACTCGCCTCGGCTTAGGCCCGACTAACCCTGGGACGATAATCGTGGCCCAGGAAACCTTGCTCTTACGGTGGCAGGGATTCTCACCCTGCTTAAAGTTACTTATTCCAGCATTCTCACTTCCCCGCGCTCCACCAGACTTTCCAGTCTGACTTCACTGCCCGAGGAACGCTCCTCTACCATTCGACGACATAAATGCCGCCTAATCCGCATCTTCGGCGCTACGCTTGAGCCCCGTTACATTTTCCGCGCCGGATCACAATTGACCAGTGAGCTGTTACGCACTCTTTAAATGCATGGCTGCTTCTAAGCCCACATCCTGGTTGTTTATGCGTTCCGACATCGTTTCCCACTTAGCGTAGACTGAGGGGCCTTAGATGGCGGTCTGGGCTGTTTCCCTTTCGAGCGACGAGCTTAGCCCCGCCGTTCTGACTGCCACAGTAGTCTCTCCCGGTATTCGCAGTTTGCCAAGGATCAGTACCATTGCTGGCCATTACCTAAACAGAGCTCTACCCCCAGGAGGTAGTATGTGACGCTAGCCCTAAAGCTATTTCGAGGAGAACCAGCTATCTCCGAGTTCGATTGGAATTTCTCCGCTAACCACAGGTCATCCAAGCATTTTGCATCATGCCCTGGTTCGGTCCTCCACGTAGTTTTACCTACGCTTCAACCTGCCCATGGTTAGGTCACCCGGTTTCGGGTCTAATCCCGTGTACTATGTCGCCTTATTAAGGCTCGCTTTCACTACGGCTCCGCCAACTGGCTTAACCTAACGCACACGAAATTAACTCGCTGGATCGTTCTACAAAAAGCACGCCGTCACAGAAATAAATCTGCTCCGACTCTTTGTAGGCACATGATTTCAGGTTCTATTTCACTCCCCTTCCGGGGTTCTTTTCGCCTTTCCCTCACGGTACTTGTTCGCTATCGATCGTAAAGTATATTTAGCCTTGGAAGGTGGTCCTTCCAGATTCGGCCAGGGTTTCACGTGTCCCGGCTTACTCGAGAATAGAGACATAAGGGCTGAAAATTTTCGCGTACCGGGCTTTCACCGTCTCTGGCACCAGATTCCGCTGGCTTCCGCTAACTTTCAACTTTCTAACCTTACCGAGCGGTGACAGCCAACTCGTCGCAATAAAGACCGCTCTCTCTGAATAATTCAAGCAAAGCGTTCTTTATTGTTCATCTCTATCTCACAACCCCTTGATTGATATTCGCCTGTCAGCTTATCTCGCAAGTGAACTTGCGAAAAATCAATAAGGTTTTGGCTCTTCCCTGTTCGCTCGCCGCTACTGAGGGAATTGAGGTTTCTCTCTCTTCCTGTGGCTACTTAGATGTTTCAGTTCACCACGTACCCTCCTCATATCCTATTTTGTTCAGATATGGGTAACCGCGTATAACCACGGCTGGGTTGCCCCATTCGGAAATCCCCGGGTCAAAGCTTGATTGACAGCTCACCGAGGCTTATCGCAGCCTTCTACGTCCTTCTTCGGTACTTTACGTCAAGGCATCCGTCATGTGCCCTTAAGTAACTTTCTTACTTTGTTTGACCAGCAGTTTGTACCTGCCAGTCGTTCGAACCATTTTACTGATTCGATGAAATTGTTTGTTGGTCTCGCGCCTGGAGAGCGCTCGACCTACCCATTCCTATTCAATTCTCAAAAAACAAACTCCGCTGGGAATTCCCGCGGAGCTCACATAATAAGAGACAACTTTAGCCTAAGTGATTGCTCCGCTTAACGCCAGTTGTCTGCACATATATGTGAGCCCTCGAAGTAACTCTAATAAGATAACAGAACAACTACTCGCCGGTCAATACTTTTATGCAATAAAAACGGTGAGGCCCGCTCCGAGAACCGGAGCGGGCCGCCCGCCTCGAGCATGAGTTCTCGAGGCGGGCCGTCGGGTTAATGCCGCAGCATCATGCTACGCGCTACGCGGCAGGCTGAGCACCCGCGCAATCACAGTGGCAGCGGTGTCCACGTCATCCGCCATCGAGATGCGCTCAGCCCATGACCACCAGAACCACCACAGGCCGTCCTTGCCACAATCGGCATAGACGTTTTCCTCGAGAGCACGAGCTCCCGGGTTGGTGAGGTACACGCTGGGGACGCGCCCCGGCGGAGCCATCAGCCAGGCCTCAAGCCCCCGGTTCGTCAGCTCTTCGGCCAGCTTATCCAGGTAAACAGTTGCCGCTGCGTGGTTACCATCGGCCTGCACGGCCACCTCCTTGAGGTCTGTTGGCGGGAAACACCCGCCTCGAAAAACACGACTGTGTAAACGTTGTTTGAGTCGACCCAACTCCGTTGTTAGGTCAAAACCCTAAAGATTATCATAACTTATATCGTCATATTTATCAATACCACTCATGATTCCTTATTAATTAGCCCGCACAGTTGCCGACGCACGCAATTTATGCTTAAATACCATAGTTATCGCACCTGCCCGCACCTAATGGAGCGCGGGCTTGTAGCTCAGCTGGTTAGAGCGCGTCACTGATAATGACGAGGTCGCAGGTTCGAGCCCTGCCAAGCCCACCAAGGCAATTATCCCATCCGGCGCCCGGCACTCGGGGCATTAGCTCAGTTGGCTAGAGCGCCTGCTTTGCAAGCAGGAGGTCATCGGTTCGAGCCCGATATGCTCCACCATTGCACTTATGCTTATCAGACTTGTTAATAACATATGACCATGAAATTTAAAGAATCCAACTGGTCTTGGAGACACAACCTCTCCTTCGCTCTGATCGGAGCGGCTTTATTCGCGCTAGGAGCAGCCACCACTGTGCTGCCATCACTCTTACGAATCATCTTGATGATTATTGGGCTACTTTTGATTGCGCTCATACTTCCATTTGCGCTTTAACGCTAGGTTCGTAGCAGCCAAAGCAAACCAACCTCAAATTCGCTCGGCCAGCCCCTGATACAGATTCTGTGCTCCTTAAACAATTACGTTCTCTATACTTTCCCCTCTATAACGGTTATGCTTGAGACATTAAAACTATGCCAAAGCAACCCTCAATCTCAGATGTCGATAAAAGACCCGATGTCCAGTATGTTCTAGCATTCATCGGTGGCCTGGTTGCATTCTTTATTAGTGGATTTGTCACGAGTCTAGTCCCGATAACGGCTTTATTCCCACCACCCCTCATATCTACTGCTAGTTCTGAACAAATCCTAGTCACTAACGTAGCTCTAAATGCTTTTGGTGCCATCATCCTGGCTATTCTTATGGGGCTGTTATTTGTCACCTTCGCCCGCGGGTTAAAAGCTTTGGGGGCCAAGAAAATTAAGCCCCAAGCCGTGTGGCTTGGTGCGATGTTAGCTGGGCTTTGGGTGCTCGTGGGTATAACCGGCAGTGATTTGCTAAGCGTAACAACCTACCAGTCAATAACGCCCAATAACTTGGTAATTGTAGACGGGCTTACCGTCGTTGTACTGAGCCTGGCGTTTGTATCAGGCTGGTGGCTTGCACGGCGAAAATCGAGTCTAAAATGACTCTGAAGTACAAGCAAGCTTAAACCGAAATCAAGAGACGCCAAGTTAAGGGTTCTCAGTACGAGCTCGATCCCTTTTGAGTAACATAATTTCACTTCGAGAAAGCCAAATCCAAATCCGCTCCGCCAGTTCCTGATATAGCCCGGTGCGGTCCACCAAGTGTAAGTATTTTCAAGCCACAAACCGAAAAAGTGGCTTGTTTTTGTTATCCTGGAGTTATGACTGAATCACGCGAGAATGGCCCCGAGCGACCACAACCTGAAGATTGGAACCCTGAGCATCTCCCGGAAATTGACCGCCCCATCGGATCGGCAGTTGTAATTAGCGCTGACAATAAAATCCTTATGGGTCTACGAGAAGCCGGTAAGGGGCACACCTATGAAGGCAATTGGCACATTCCAGGTGGTGGGCAAAATGAAGGCGAATCACTGAGCGACACTGCCAAGCGCGAGACCTTTGAGGAAACCGGTGTTGATCTGACTGACATTGAGCTCATCCCGCTTCCCTTCGTAGATCAAGGCGGTTCTCCAAAAACCCTCCAAAATGGGCAACGGGTCTGGGCAAAAATGACCTTCAATCGTTTCGAAGCACATCTCGATCAGAATGCTGCAGATATCGAACTCCAACCCGGTGACGACTTGGCTGAGCTCCGGTGGTTTGACGAATCCGAACTTGAGCATGTCCAACAAATCCCCGGCGGACGCGAATTTTTTATCAAAGCTGGCTACATCAAGCCAAAACAACCGTAACTTCTATCATAAATGAGCCAATGACCAGCCGGGGCCATCAAGGTCTCGTCCCACCTCTTTTCTGGCCCAAACTACGGCGCCGGGTTTATCGGCCTGATGTGGCTCAAACCGTATTTGACGGCGCGACCACTGATTTGCTTCCCCTGTCGACAGCTTCCCCCTGCTGCTTAAACCGGTAAATGACCCCGGTCGTCAGTAGAGCCAAGCTCACCATATTCAAAACGTCAGCCAGCAGAAACGTCTGCCAATTCGCCGCCACAGCGTGCAACGGGCCCACTACCATGATAATAAGCAGCCCGAAGATCAGCAGCAGTGAGCGAACCCGTGCCGCTGCCTTCTGGTGATAAGCCCCGTATACGAACGCACCGATCGCCGGCAGATAAGCCAAAAAACTGATCATACCAAGCATTGCACCCATCCAGCTCGGTATCGCATAATGCGTCACCCGTGTCACAGAATCGAAGGTCGGCTGGTACTGCATGCCGATAACCATGGCATTTAACACCGTCATCACCAGCGTAAGACCACCCCACAGCCACATTGCCAAGCGGTCAAAACGCTCAAGCCGCGGCAGCATCTGCAACGTCATGCGCGAAATGTGCGACAGCGACATAAGCAAAAACACGTTTGCAATCACATACCCCCACGCCATGAATGACGGGAACAAACCGGCCTGCACCGGCAGAACCAGATACGGCAACGACATGAACAGGTTGAATATTGCAAAGTAGCCAAAATATCGGTACATGTGATCGACAGTTGGCACGAGGGGCCCTTTTGCCTGGTGAATTCTATTGCGCACAATCAGCCATGACAGCGTCAAGACAACGGTATCAAAGGTTTGAGACACCCCGGTAATAGGTAACTGATTTAAAATTGACATATATAAAACCTTATTTTCGCCCTCATAATAGCAGATCGCTTATGCTTGAGTACAGCATATCCGTGTTGTAAATTTGCACACTTCACGTTAATCTAAATTCGCCCGAGCAAAAGGAGGTGATAATCACCAACCCAAGCTAAAAGCAATTCGTACGACTACTCGAAGCAACCATCTCTCCGAGAAGGAACAGCAATGAGAATCAAACGAAGGTCCCTACCTCTCCTACTAAGTGCACTCGCAGCCGCCGCCGGCCTGAGCGTCGCGACCCTGGCGGGGCCATCCGCGTCAGCTGCAGTGGCGGCGCCGGCGCAGGTAACGTCGGCAGCTCAAACGGTCCAGGCGGCCCAGCCCAGCCAGACCACGCTGCACATCGGGCAGCTCTGTGCCTCCTCTGTCGACGGGCACGGCGTAGTCTGCCTCAACAACTACGGCGGTAGGGAGGCCAATGGAAACAAGCTCCAGCTCTACGCGATCGACCATCGCGAGAACAACTGGGAGGCGCTAAAGGTCGGGACCGTCACCAACACCGGCCCGTTCACCGGCGCCGCCGCCCGGTTCAATGCACCCCTGCTCGGCATGACAGTGGTCGAGCTGGAGTACACGCCGAAGCAATTCGGCACCAGCTACTGCGTGAGGCAAACGGCCTGGACTCCAAGGACGTCCACCGGCACCCTCAAGCTCTACCAGTGCATCAGGACCGCGCAGTACCTCTTCGTCGTCAACGGCAACTTCCTGGATGCCGTGTGGCTGACGGGCAAGGCCAACCGGCTCGTGTTCCTGGGCGCCAAGGCGCTCACCAATGGCACCCCTGTCATCGGGTGTCCGGACGACTGCTACTCACAATGGGAATGGCGCGGAAAAGCTCGTTAAGTTAACAGGAGGCTCGCCTCCTTGGGCCGGGACCATCACAGTCCCGGCCCATCGCTTTTTATCACGGCAATCGCCAGTCGATCTCCGCCGCCCCCTGCTCCCGCAGCAATGCATTCGCCCGGCTAAACGGCCGCGAACCAAAAAACCCATACGCTGCCGACATCGGGCTGGGATGCGCCGACTCAATCAATGGCACGCCGGTCAGAAGCGGCGCCAGATTGCGCGCGTCCCGGCCCCACAAAATCGCCACCATCGGGACGCCCCGTCCGGCAAGCGCGCCAATCGCCTGCTCCGTCACCGCCTCCCAGCCCATGCCGCGATGCGACCCCGGATTGCCCGGCCGCACCGTCAGCACCCGGTTCAAAAGCAACACCCCGCGCTCGCTCCACGGCGTCAGATCGCCATTGGCCGGCATCGGATACCCCAAATCATCCGCGTATTCACGATAAATATTAGACAAACTCCGCGGCAGCGGCCGCACTCCCGGCGCCACCGAAAAACTTAAACCCACTGGGTGCCCCGGCGTCGGGTACGGATCCTGCCCCACAATCAGCACCCGCACCCCATCAAACGATTGCTTAAAGGCCCGCAACACGTTATCCGGCCTCGGCAAAAACGTCCGCCCCGCCGTCACCTCGGCCCGCAAAAAATCACCCGCACTGGCAATTTGATCCGCCACCGGTTCCAGCGCCTTCGCCCAGCCAGGGTCCATAATCTCATCCAAGCGCCGCCGCGTCACCAAGCCTCCCTATGCATCTCCACAATCTGCCCCATACCCCCTCATTCTCGCGCATTACACTAGATTTGTCACAAACCCCAATGACACCATCTTCCAGCACGAGCTACCATGCGCAGGATACTAATCCAAGGGGAGACTTCAAAATGACAGCCACCAACAACGGCCACAAAACCACCTCATTTCGTGAACAATTAGGCGATGCACCACTCGCCGTCGACGATTACAAAGTCGACCAGCTGCGCAAAATGGCCAGCGAATTCCACATTGCCGGCACCCACGCCTTAAAGAAACCTGAGCTGGTTGCGGCTATCAACAAGGCCAAAACCACCAGCGGCGCCACCCACTAACCACCTTTAGCAAACCGCACTACCACAAGTCCCGCACATCTGGCGCGGGATTTGTTATACTTATGCTATGTTTGGCGGCTTCACTGTAGGGCATCTCCTCATCGGCCTAGCCATGGTCGGCCTCGGCATTGTATTTGTCAGATTCTCATTCACTGTGCTTCGCATCACCGGCCAGCAAGCCTGGCTCGAAAAATACACCGGCTCCGGCTCCACCAACGGCATGTACAAGCTCTTCGGTATCGCCCTCATCCTGCTCGGCCTGCTGTTTGGCACCGGCTTCGGCAACGACGTCATGAATTTCCTGCTCTCACCGTTCTCCGGCATCTTCAAGAACGTCAGCGGCGGGTAATCGCCCCACCCCAGTATTGCATTTATAGAAGAAGCATTTTATAATTATCAAGCAGTCCAATGGGCTGTTTTCTTGTACCTTCTAGTCCGGAGGCGATGTAAATGCGCCCGTATGATCCGAGGCTCAAAAAGAGACTCAACCGAGTCAGGTTCGTCGGCGGAGGTGGCGGATGGCTGAACAAGCCCATCGGCGCCCTACTATGGGTCGACGAGGGCCTCAAACTGCTGGGCGAGCTAAGCAACCGAAACTCAGCTCGGGTACTAGTCATACCCACCCCAGCCGACCAAGACAATACCTTCGAGGAAGTCGGCCCGCTACGTGATCTCCTCAATGAGCGCGAGTTCGTGACGTGCCAAATTGCCGGCGAAGACGGTACGTGGCCTACCCGCAAGCAGCTCAAGAAAGGCCTCAAGTGGGCCAATGTCGTCGTCATCTCTGGCGGCAACACCGCGGAACTGCTGCGCCGAATCGGCCCCAATGCAGATCTTCTCATCAAGAAGTTCTTCAGCGGCGAGGCCGTGTTCGTGGGCTCAAGCGCCGGCACACTCCTGTGGTTTGAGCGTGCTTTCACCGCCACGGTGCCGGACATTAAAGCCGTTACGTCAGACGACTTCCTGTGCGCAGTGTACGCCCTGGGCGCACTGCCTTGGACCGGCTGCGTTCACTTTGGCGAGGTCTCGTCAAAGACCGGAATGATCATCGGCGCGGAATTCCAAGAGTACCTCGCCGGAGAGCCTGCCGGGTCCCTGGGCATTGGCATCCCAGCTCAGTGCGCCATCGTCCTCAACCTAGGCGAGTTCTACGTCATCAGCCGCGATCCGTCGTATGCGGCAGTGCAGCTCATCGTCGTCGGCGAGCAGCCCAACAAACGCCGCCAGTACCGCGACCGACTCCACTGCATCAAGATGAAGAGCAGCGCAACCCATCTCAAGATCCGCGACCTATTCAGACTGGCCGCTTGATCCGCACGGATCGGCACCTCAACTACGTGGGGCCCCGGAACCGGGGCCCCACAAGAAAGCAATCATCAATCCAAAGAACCGCCCAACCGGGGCGGTTCTTTGTTTACTTGAAACCTTTATCGTGTAGTGCGTGACCGACCTAGAAGTTCCGCGTTACGACTGCCAAGATCACATCTCGTTGCCGAGCAGATCAATCGGTAAATCGTAACGGCCGGGACGTAAACGTCCCGGAACGCCTTACGGCGTCGTATCTCCCTAGAAAGGAGGTGATCCATCCGCACCTTCCGGTACGGATACCTTGTTACGACTTCATCCCAGTTACCACCCCCACCTTAGGGCCTAGTGAAATAGGCACTTCGGGTGTTGGCGACTTCCGTGACGTGACGGGCGGTGTGTACAAGACCCGGGAACGTATTCAACGCAGTATGCTGACCTGCGTTTACTAGCGAATCCGACTTCATGGAGGCGAGTTGCAGCCTCCAATCCGAACTGAGACCGGTTTTGATGCGATTAGCTCCACCTCGCGGTTTCGCGGCGCGTTGTACCGGCCATTGTATGACGTGTGTGGCCCGAGGCGTAAGGGCCATGCAGACCTGACCTCATCCCCACCTTCCTCCCGGTTGGCCCGGGCAGTATCGTATGAAAAATACAACATACGACAAGGGTTGCGCTCGTTGCGGGACTTAACCCAACATCTCACGACACGAGCTGACGACGGCCATGCAGCACCTGTCACCTGATTCCTTGCGGCACCCCACTGTTTCCAGCGGGTTCCAGGGATGTCAAGCCTCGGTAAGGTTCTACGCGTATCGTCATATTAAACCACATCATCCTCCGCTTGTGCGGGTCCCCGTCAATTCCTTTGAGTTTTAGCCTTGCGGCCGTACTTCCCAGGCGGCATACTTAACGCGTTAGCTTCGCCGCACAGGGGGTCGATACCCCATACGGCTAGTATGCATCGTTTACGGCGTGGACTACCAGGGTATCTAATCCTGTTCGCTCCCCACGCTTTCGTACCTCAGTGTCAGGAGTGGCCCAGCAAGCTGCCTTCGCCATTGGTGTTCCTGGTAATATCTACGCATTTCACTGCTACACTACCAATTCCACTTGCCTCTGCCGTCCTCTAGATGCCCAGTATGAATTGCATCGATATGGTTGAGCCACACGATTTAACAACTCACTTAAACATCCACCTACGCACGCTTTACGCCCAGTGATTCCGGATAACGCTTGCACCCTACGTATTACCGCGGCTGCTGGCACGTAGTTAGCCGGTGCTTATTCATATGGTACCGTCATAATCTTCCCATATAAAAGCAGTTTACAATCCGAAGACCGTCATCCTGCACGCGGCGTTGCTCCATCAGACTTTCGTCCATTGTGGAAGATTCCTTACTGCTGCCTCCCGTAGGAGTCTGGGCCGTATCTCAGTCCCAGTGTGGCTGGTCAACCTCTCGATCCAGCTACCCATCGTCGCCTTGGTGAGCAATTACCTCACCAACTAGCTAATGGGACGCAGGCCCCTCCCGAAGCGTATTACTACTTTAACCTTGCGGTATTATGCGGTATTAGCCACCCTTTCGGGCAGTTATTCCCCACTTCGGGGCAGGTACCAACGCGTTACTCACCCGTCCGCCACTATGTTCCGAAGAACATCGTTCGACTTGCATGTATTAGGCACGCCGCCAGCGTTCATCCTGAGCCAGGATCAAACTCTCCAAATAGCGCCTGCAGTCGTTTCCGAAGAATCGGCTCCAGGACTTTGGGTTGCTTGAGCTTGGCGCTCAAAAAATTTTTAGTTCACTGCACTACACGATAAAAATTTCAAGCTACACCGTCTCGAGGGTCAAAAATAAAGAGCAGCCATCTCGGCGTGCTTCTTGTACTGACCCATTTCAAGACTTAACCAAATGTACCGCACCAGATAGCTCGTGTCAATACCATTAGCCATCGAACAAGCTAAATATTGTAGTATTTGTGCCACAGATAATCTTCGTACGACGACTTCTGGCGCTGGCGCAAAACGGGTATGCTCCCAGGCTAACGACGCTTGCGTTTATCCTGGCCCCAATTAAGCCATTTGCGCTTACGTGCCTCGGTCGCTTCATCGGCCAAAGCCGCGGGCACCGCCCTCCACGACACACCCACAATCCACACTGCCCAAGCCAACCCGATGGCCAGAATCATCAAGGCCCACAGCCGCCACGATAGGTAGGTAGCCCGCTCATAGATCAGCACCACGCTCACAATGCCCAGCCAGCCGATCGTCTCGGTAGCAGCCAAAATTCGCCGCGCCAACAGCTTAATCGCCTTCGACGTGCGATAACGCATCCGCAGCCCAATCCGTGCAGCGATACCCGCTATCAAAATCACCAAAAATACAGCCGAATAGGCCATCCATTCCCGATGTGTTGGCACATCCTGCAGCCATACCCCAAACGCCCCCAAGCGCCCATAGTTAAAGAACCCGGCCAGCACCACCCCCACAATCGCCCCCACCGTCACTTCTTTCGGCTGGTGCCCCAGGATCTCGCGCAAGTGAAGATCGGGTTGGCTCAGCTTGACTTTGCTATGATCCAGGCTCTCAATCAGCATGTTAATCGCCGCCGCCTGCTCCCCCGCTGCCCGCCGCACGCCGAACGAGTCATACATCACAATCGCAGCAAAAATCACCGTAAAGCCAAAAATCGGGCTCTTCATGCCATCCACCAGCAATGCCGTCACCGCCAGCGAACATACCACCGCGCTATGCACACTTGGCATTCCACCGGACGCGTACAGGTATCGGAAGTCAATCCTCCCTTTAATAGCGGCGATCGCAAACTTGGAGATTTGGGCCACCGCCCAAGTGGCAAACGGAACAACAATATAGGGGTTATAGCCCACCACGTACCTCTTTAGATAACATTGCGCTTATTGTAGCGGTTTTTTGCAACGAGCAACAGATGTAAGCCACTCGCTCCGAAGCAATCCAACATTCACGAAGCTGGCGCGTGACAAGATGCGAGTATCGAAATTAGCAGCACGATCAAGTTCGTCAGCGAGCGAATGTTGGATTGCGAAGGAGCTTACTACCTAACGAGCTTGCTTTAACTTACGGTCAATCGAGGTCAACGCCCCCGCCACCAGCATCACGATCGCCGACAGAATGAACAGGATGCTCATGTCACGGCTCTTGGCGGCCTCTTTGGCGTTAATCGGCGCCGGCTGCTCAGCGGCCGCCGTCAGGACCTTGCCACCCCCATTGCTGCTGACCTGCGAGCTACCGCCGCCAACGTTGTTGGCAGCCGGCGACCCACCGCCGGTAAACAGGCCTACCAGGCCGACCTGCGGCATCGCCGCTGCGGTCTGCAATGCGCCCGCCGTTTGGGGAGCCGGAGTTTGCGGCTGGTCACCGGCACTCGAATTGTCGCCCACATCACCAAACCAGTTGCCAAACACGTTGATCACCAGCACCCCAAACCAATGCTTCACATTCAACACCGAGTTGAAGATGTTAGTGACACTCGAAGCCGCCGAGGCGTTGCCGGTCGAGACGTTGCCCACGCCAGTGTTATCGGTAGCGCTGGCGTCGCCGGACTTCGCACCTACGTTCACGTTGTTAGTAATCGAACCAGTCGAAGTGTTATTGCTGTTTAGGCTTGAGTCGCCTCCGGCGCTAAGCTGGTTACCGGAATTCGGGCCGGTCGAGCCAACGCTCGCGCCCGCACCGCCATTACCGCTCACCGTCGCATTATCCGTCAGCAGCGCCGAGGTTGTGGTGCCGGTCGGCACATTCATAATCTTGCCCACCCAGTGCCCCAGCACGTTCACGATCACCAACACCGCATTGTCCCCGAAAATCGAGGTGTTCGACAAGTTAAACGTGTTCTGTTGGGTCGTAGCATTACCGCTCGTCACCTGGCCCACACTGCCATTGTCGCCGGCTTCGGCGTTACCGCTGGCCGCCGTCGTCGTAATATTGTTGTTCACGAGATTGGCCTGCGCGGTATTCACGTCGGTTTGAGTAGTCCCGTTACCCACTGCGCCATCATTCGTACCCGAACCCACCATGCCGTTCAGGAAACCATCCGGAAACAGGATGTCGCCACTGTAGTTATTGAAGATATTCAGCACTCCAAAGAACGAGTTGCCCGACAGGATGAATGAGTTGATCAGGTTCATAATGTTGATCTCAGCCTGGGCGTTCCCCGTACCCACGTTACCGGCACTAGTATTGGAATTGGCACTCGCGTCACCCGATACTGCCGCCAGGTCAATATTGTTCACGATCGAGCCATCGTTCTGGGCATTCACGTTAACATCCGATGACGTCCCATTACCCAAGCTGCCGCCACCACCGGTGCCAAGATCACCTGGTGTCAGCTTCACGTCCTGATTATTCTGGCCATCCAGACCCAGGTTCTGCATAAAGAACGCCAGGTTGCCATTGGACCACGACCAGGCTGACGCCAACAGGTTAATCAAGTTGGCCATCACGCTGGCTGCCCCCGATACCGAATCACCCACCTGCGTATTCTGGCTCGCGGAAACGCTGCCACTACCAGCCACACTCTGCAACGTGTTCATGATATTCACCAGGTTGGTCAAATCGATGTAGTTCTGGCTACCACTCGTAATACTCGAGGTGCTACCACTACCCGACCCAGTACTAGCGACCTGAATGCCGCCACTGCCCAACAACCCCATCGCCTGAGCCACCTGGTAGGTTGCACTGCCCACCAGCAGGTCACCAAACACGGTGTGGACGACATTTGGCGCTGTAATGAAGTATGTCGGCAAACTCGCTACCTGAGCCGGCGGAATGATCTCATACCAGCCATCGTGCTGGTTGTAGAAGTATTCCGACGACAAATAGTACCCAGTTGTCGGATCGCAGGTGAACGAATTGATATCAGATGGTTGCCATTGGTTACTAGCAACATCAAACACCCACTTGGGCGGATTGCCACCGCAGCCAGTTGCGCCCGTCGTCGTCTGTGGACCAGTCGAGCCGGACGGCCCGGTCTGATCCGAGTTGTCCTTGTGATGCTTGCTCGGCGTCGGACTCGGCGATGGGTTGGGTGACGGATCGGGACTCGGGCTAAGCGACGGGCTCGCACTCGGGTCCGGACTCGGACTGGCCGAGGGATCTGGACTCGGATCCGGCGACGGGCTCACCAAAGGATCTGGACTCGGCGATGGTGAATCGCTCGGCGTCGGACTCGGCGAACCTCCGTCATCCGCCAACGCCACATTGACTAAGCCAAACTGCCCGACGATCAAAAGACTTAATAGTATGCTGGCGATCCGTTTCGACTTCTTCATGAGTTACTGCCTCTCCCCCGTTATTTTGTTATGTGTCTCACCTGTTGCGGACCGGACCGGTAATCGAACGATTATAGTACGGATAAGTACCGGTGGGGAAATCTCCCCACCGCAAAGCCACTAGAAACTAGTTGCTGTTAACCACCGAGTTGGTAGTGGTGCTGGTGTTCCCAGCGCTGCCTGAGCTTCCGCCCGAAGCTGTGGTGTTGTCGTGGATGTCCACGTTGCCACTCTGAGCCGATTGGACAGTCTCGTTCTCAACCTGGGTCAGGTTGAGGTTGGTGCTGTTCACGTTGACGTTGTTGTCAGCGTTAACGTCGTTCTTCGAGTTGGGGCCGGTGCTGCTGACATCGATGCTGCCGCCGCCCATCCCGCCGGCCAAAGCCGCCAGAGCCGAACCGACGCCGCCACCGTTGGTGTTAACTACCGAGGTAGAGGTGGTGCTGGTGTTCATAACGTTGCCAGAACCGCCACCGGCTACGGTGGTGTTGTCAGACTCCTTGACGTTGCCCGAAGCCGCACCCTGAGCAGTCAGGTTCGATACACCCGTACCGTTCAAGTTGAACGAGTTCGCGCTGGCACTATTGTGCAGGTTTACGTGATTTGGTGACTGCGGACCGGTGCTGGTGACCGACACAGTGCTGGCGGCGGCGAAGCCGGCCAGGCTCAGGCTAGCCATACCAATGGCTGCGTAACGAAGTACAGATGCTTTCATCTGGAACCCTTTCGTTTAGTTTATTGTTAGTTCTTTAGTACCGGGCCCGAAGGCCCGCCTCAACCTGCTACTCTGACGAGCTGTCGTTGTAACTGGAATCGGCGCTAAAGACATTGGTGCTGGAGAAGCTGTTAGAGCTTCCGTTGGTGTTGTTGTTCACACCGCTTACTTGCGTAGAACTCCAGGAATTACCATTGGACCCGCTCGAGTTCACGTCTACATTAACGTTGCCGGCCGAGCCAGGCGCTGCTGCGGACGTACCTGATCCCGAATTATTATCCGAAACCTTGGTATTGCCACCGCTCACCGTAACCTGCCCACCATCCGGCAGGGACATGTTAACTGAGCCGTTGGAATCAAGCGGCACGGACTTGCCATCCACGGTCACGCTGGTCTGCCCGCTGTTATCGGCCGGCCCGGCAGCAACTGCCGAAGATGGCTGCGTCGCCGGCGTACCCGTTGTAATCAGAGACTCCCGTAGAGCAGAAGTTCCATGTCCTACTAGTGCAGCCACCGCCAGTCCGGGCAGGAGTGCCGCCGGCCACCAACGCCGGACGAAGCGTAAGGCTGATTTCTGAAGTTGCATTGATCTCACCTCACTCATGGCTATACCCTCCTCTCTTTACGACGGGTGTACGCTGCGCTACCGAACGCGCCGAGCAGACTTAAAGCCGCCGCCACCCCGAGCATCACATTCGTAATACCTTGGGTCTGCTTTACCAAAGCCGTAGTCGGGGCTGCCGTCTGGGGATGCCAGGCATTACGCAGCGCAGACACGTTCATCGGCACCGAAGCGCCAACCTGTGGCAGCATTGCTCCTGAACCGCCGCCGAAGCCGCTGGTTGACACACCCAACACGCTACCGCTTTCGCCCGTACTGCAACCGCAGCCGGCCGGCGAAGTACCGACACCAATGCCACCAGGTAAACCTTGGCCGCTGATGACTGGTACGTTGGTATTAGCAACCGTGGTCGTCGTCGCATTGCTGTTTACCGCCGCGCCCGAACCGCCGGCACCGCTTGCACTCGTATTGTCGGCGCTAGCAACATTCCCTGTGCCGGCGCCTTGAACGTTCTGGTTATCAACCGACGTGATATTCACATTGGTAGTAGTGAGTTGAATCACGTTATCGATCGTCACCGTATTGTCAGAACCCGGACCGGTCGTACTCAGCGTTGCATCAGCCAGCGCGGTTCCGGCCACTGGCATAGCCAGACCAACCGCGATAACTACCGTGCCAACAAATCGCATGGACTTCATCGCATAACCTCCTTTCTCAAAAGCATTACGGGCAATTGGTTACGGATTTTGGTCTCTGCCACCATTAAAATTGGGTTATGCGAGTCCGGCGGAGACGTTACATAACCCAACAAAAGTGGTGTAGCAAATGAAGAACTGACCCCGCGCATTGGCGAATCACTGCGTGCGGCTGTCACAAACCCGCCCCGCCGGAGCCAAAGCCCGAAGCTAAACACAAAAACATTCATTAACAGCACTACCAAGGCCACGAATGTCACCGGCAATGCAATACGATGAGCAACCCCGGCCCACGGCACCAACGGCTGCGGAACCAGCACGGAAGCCATATCAACCACCAGTGCGCCCAATACTCCAGAAGACTTCGCCGGGGTAGGCGCACGGGCTGGTGCCGGCGCGGTTGGGACGGTCGCGGCCAGGTCCTGCTGCAAATCAGCCGCTCTGTTAGTGATTACGGGCTGGATACGAAGCATCATCGTTCGCTGCGCCGGCACCGCAGTAGCCGGGCTGCTTACCGGCGCAACCACCGCCACTTCAGCTGACAACGACGGCGCAGATATGCTCTCGCTATTAACCGGCCCCGTCTGGGTCTGACCTGCGCTCGCGCCAGCCGAAGAACCCGAACCACTATCGGTCTTCCCGGCGCCTGCCGGCGTCGCCGTCGTAGCAGTATTCGACTGCACAACGGTATCGCTTGTCTGCACCACCGTTGTTACATTGTCACTACTTACCGGCCCCGTCACATTGCCAGTCGTATCTACATCAGCAGGCTGCTGACCACCCCCACCCGTCGAATCCGCTACCCCGCCACCCGACTGCCCGTCCCTACCAACCGGTCCCACCGGGGGCAAGGTCGTCGAGCTCATTGTGGTCGTCGAAACCGACTTCGTTTGGCCATTTTGAATAACCGTGTCTTTGCTGTTACTCGCAGCAAACGCACTGCCACTCAAAAGGATCACCACGCTGCTGCCCGCAACGAGTCCCACCGCAACCTGAACACACTTTTGTAGTCTCATGCCACCCCCTCGGAGCCCGGTAGTTTTTAAGCTTTGTCTCTCAGGTCAAATTCGCTTTAGAAATTCAAACATTCTATCGAGCGAACAGATACAACTGTAGCTTCACCCCGTCCAATGCAACATTGGGCATTTAGACGAAAGAAACGGGTTTTTTGCCATAGAACTTTGTGTTTTCGTACAAATCACGATGCTTGTGCTTCATCTGGTGAAGCAGATAAACCGCTTTCCAGTTCAGCTTCACCCACCAGCGCTACCGATGCCACTTTATCACCATCGGCCAGCCGCATCACCCGCACGCCCTGAGTGGCCCGGCCAATCAGCGAAATGCCATCAAGTGGCATCCGGATCACCTGGCCCTGCATCGACACCACTACAACCTCGTCACGCTGATCAACGATCGCGCGCACATCCACCGTCTTGCCCGTCTTGGCCGTCACCACACCCGCCTTAATACCAACGCCGCCACGCGCATGTGTCGCAAACTGATCCACTTTGGTGCGCTTACCGTAGCCATTTTCCATCACAACCAACAGCTCACTGCCAGGCCTCACGACATCCATACCAACCACCGAGTCACCATCGCGCAATCGAATGCCGCGCACACCACGCGTCGCCCGCCCCATCGGACGAACTTCGCTCTCCTTAAACCGAATTGCCTGGGCCAGCGCCGTCGAAATAATAATCTCGTCCTTACCACCGGTCAGCTTCACCCATTTCAATTCGTCACCATCGTCCAATTTGATCGCGATCAAGCCATTCGCTCGCACGTTCGCGTAATCTTCCAGCAGGGTTTTCTTTACCGTTCCGTTCATCGTCGTCATAAACAGGTAAGACTTGCCGCCCTTGGCATCAAATGCCACCAGCGATGTCACCTTTTCGCCTTGGCCCAGCTGCAACAGGTTCACCACCGGTTGGCCCTTGGCCGTCCGCGACGCTGCCGGCACTTCGAAGACTTTGAGTCGAAACACCCGACCTTTGTTTGTAAAGAACAACATATAATCATGATTCTGGGTCAGCACCAAGTGCTCCACCACGTCTTCCTCTTTGGTGGTCATGCCCATAATACCTTTACCGCCACGCCCCTGGCTCTTATAGGTATTAGAGGGAATGCGCTTAATGTAGTTACCAGCCGTTAGTGTAACAATTACTTGTTCATTCGGAACAAGTTCTTCTTCACTGAATTTTCCCAACTCATTGGCGACAATTTGTGTTCGACGCTCATCGCCATACTTGGCCTTCAGCTCCTCCAATTCTTCCCGGATCACACGCAAAATCTCGCTCTCCGAAGCCAAAATCTTCTCTAGCTCAGCAATCAGTTTCTGCAATTCCGCCAGCTCATCCTCAATCTTTTTACGCTCGAGCCCTGCCAGCGTCCGCAGCTGCATCGCCAAAATCGCCCGCGCCTGGATCTCGGTCAATGTAAACTGCTTTATCAGATTATCGCGCGCTTCGTCCGTAGTCTGGCTGGCCCGGATCGTCTTAATCACTTCATCAATATGGTCGAGGGCGATCTTCAACCCCTCCAGCACGTGCGCCCGCTCTTTGGCTTTGCGCAGCTCAAACTCGGTCCGACGCCGCACTACTATCTGTCGGTGCTTCAAATACTCACGAAGCATCATTTCCAAAGACAGCACCCGCGGCTGCCGTCCATTATCCACCAGCGCCAGCATGTTCAAGTGAAACGCCGTCTGCATTGGCGTCAATTTATACAACTGGTTCAAAATCTTCTTCGGATAACTGTCTTTCTTTAAGTCGATCACCACTTTCATGCCATTGCGCGAACTCTCGTCGCGCAGATCACTCACGCCAACCACACGCTTGTCCTTCACCAGCTCGGCGATCTTCTCTACCATTGTCGCCTTGTTGACCGCATAGGGAATTTCGGTGACCACAATCTGTTGCATACCCTTCTTGGTCTCAATAATCTCTGCTTTGGCCCGCACCACCACGCTACCCCGCCCGGTCCCGTAGGCCTGGCGAATCGAATCATTGCCAAAGATAATGCCACCGGTCGGGAAATCTGGCCCCTTCACGTGCCGCAGCAGATCCTCCAACGTTGCCTCAGGGTTATCAATCAACTCCTCGATCGCCTCAACCAGCTCGGTCAGGTTGTGCGGCGGGATGTTGGTCGCCATACCAACCGCGATGCCCATCTGCCCATTTAATAGCAAGTTTGGCAACTTGCCCGGCAACACGGTTGGTTCCTTCAGAAAACCGTCAAAGTTTGGCCGGAAATCAACCGTCTCTTTTTCCAGATCTGCCAGCAATTCGTTTGCAATCGATTGCATGCGCGCCTCGGTGTAACGCATGGCTGCCGCCGAATCGCCATCCATCGAACCAAAGTTCCCCTGGCCGTCGATCAGCGGATACCGCAAACTCCACGGCTGCGCCAACCGCACCATGGCGTCGTACACTGCCGTATCGCCATGCGGGTGGTATTTACCAAGTACATCACCTACCACCAGAGCCGACTTACGATACTTCGCACCATAACGCAGCCCCATGCTATTCATGGCATACAGAATCCGCCGGTGCACCGGCTTCAAACCGTCACGCACATCCGGCAGCGCCCGCGAAATAATCACCGACATCGCGTACGCCAGATAACTCGTCTCCATCTCGGTCTCGATCTTCTGCAGCCGGACCGTCCCGATGTCGGTCTTAATCTCTTCCGGCTCCTCCTCAGGGTTCTCCAACTGCTCGATCTGCTCTTCGTCCATACTAGATATCCAAGTCCTTATCGCTCAATGTCGTCGCCTTGCTTGAGATAAAGTTCTTACGCAACAGTACCTCTTCGCCCATCAGCTTATTAAATATGGCATCGGCCTTCTCGGCGTCCTCAATATTTACCTTCAACAACACCCGGTTGGCCGGATCCATAGTCGTCTCCCACAGCTGATCGGCGTTCATTTCACCCAAACCCTTGTAACGTTGCACACTCGATACTCCGGCCGCTTTCTGCCGCGACTTTTCTTCTTCGGAAGCACTCGACTCTTCTTCCTCCTCTACGACCACCGCCCCGGCCTCCGTATCCGCGCCGTCAACCGGCAGCTCGTCAACTTCAGTCGCCACCTCACTGGCAGCCTCCTTGACCGCTGACTTGCCCGTCCGCTCAGCAATCAAACGGTCAAAAATTGCATCCCGTTCCGTCTCATCGTAAGCGTAAATCCGCTTACGCCCAACCTGCAAACCATACAACGGCGGCTGTGCGATATACAGATGCCCTTCCTGAATCACCGCCGGCATGTGCCGATAGAAAAATGTCAATAGCAGTGTCCGGATGTGCGCACCATCTACGTCCGCGTCAGTCATAATAATGATCCGCCCGTAGCGTAGTCTCCCAATCTCAAACTGCTCCGCGATTCCGGTCCCCAGCGCAATAATAATGTTCTTCACCTCGTTGTTGGCCAGCATCTTGTCCAATCGCGCTCGCTCCACATTCAAGATCTTACCGCGCAGGGGCAAAATCGCCTGGAATTCACTGTCGCGACCACCCTTAGCCGACCCGCCAGCGCTGTCGCCCTCAACGATGTAAAGTTCGGCCCGCTCGGAATTCTTGGTGCGGCAATCCGCTAATTTACCCGGCAGTGTCAGACCATCGAGCACACCCTTGCGAATCACGGTGTCGCGGGCCGCCCGGGCCGCAATCCGCGCCCGCGCACTCAAAATCCCCTTGCCGACAATCTTCTTTGCCTCGTTCGGATTTTCCTCTAGGTAGTAGTTAAACATCTCCGAAAACACCTGCTCTACATAGCCGCGCACTTCCGGGTTCCCCAGCTTGGCCTTGGTCTGGCCCTCAAACTGCGGCTCTGGCAACCGCACCGAGATCACCACCGTAATTCCCTCGCGTACGTCCTCACCAGTCAGGTTTTCTTCGCTATCCTTCACCAACCCGTTCTTGCGCGCATAATCGTTGATCGTCCGGGTCAATGCTCGTCGAAACCCTTCCGAATGGGTGCCACCCTCCGGATTGGGGATATTATTGGCAAAAAACTTGGCCGTCTCGGTGTATGAATCGTTGTACTGCATCGCCACCTCAACCTCGGTATCACCTATTGTCTTTTGCGCGTAAAACGGCGGATCGTTCAACGGCGACTTATCGCGGTTCATATGCGCCACGTAACTCTTAATCCCACCCTCAAAATAAAACCCGTACTCGCGTCCACTGGCTTCATCAGTCAGCCTGGCATGTACACCCTTGGTCAGATATGCCTGACGGCGCAAATATTCCAAAATCGCATCATAATCGAATACAGTCGTCTCAAAAATTTTTTCATCAGGCCAAAATGTCACCGTCGTACCGGTCCCACCTTCGGCATAGGTCCCAACCGCCTTCACCTCTGCTTGCGGCACGCCGCTCACATATTCTTGGCTGTAAACTTTGCCATCGCGCCGCACCTGCGCCACCAGCCGCGTACTCAGCGCGTTCACCACGCTCACGCCCACGCCATGCAAACCACCACTCACTTTATAGCCGCCGCCACCAAACTTACCGCCCGCGTGCAGCACGGTCATTACCGTCTCCAGCGCGCTCTTGCCGGTCGCCTTCACCTTATCTACTGGGATCCCGGCGCCGTCATCACTTACTTTAACGCCGCCATCTGCTAATAACGTCACGTCCACCGTCGTCGCCCGGCCGGCCATTACCTCATCCACCGAGTTGTTAATAATTTCCCACACCAAGTGATGCAAGCCCTCTTCACCGGTCCCGCCGATATACATTCCAGGCCGTTTCCGAACCGGGTCCAGCCCCTCCAGAACCTGAATTTGATCCGCACCGTACTGCATCTTATCTGCCATACTTGTGTGTTTTACCATCCCGCAATTACATCAACAAAAAGAGCTTTTTTAGCTCAACTACACCCATTATTATACTGCTTCGCGCTATCTGGATCAAATCCTCAAAAACATCCTTTGCCCCCCGCCCCGCGCCTGGTGTATCATAACGCTAATGTTTGAGAGAATCGTCTCCAAGCTGTCTTTGTCGCCGTCCGCCGTTTCCGAGCTGACGTATTATTCGCGCCGCCTTAACCGCGAGCGCACCACCCGCGGCTTCAGCGCCTTTGCCGCTGTGCTCATCGTAATCCTGCAATTAGCGGTCGTGTTCGCACCCGCCGCGCCAGTTAACGCCGCTTCCCCCAATGACCTTATTTACGGCGGTTTCGTCAATAAAAACGACTTGCTCAATCGCTACGATTCCAGCGCTGAGCTTAAAGCGCTTTACACATACTTCGGCATCACCCGCCAGGACATCGCGGGCGCCAGTGACGTCTGGATCAACTCCCGCGACCACAACGACGGCCTAAACTCCATCGGCCGCCTCCAGTATTTCCCGAGCGACGACCCCATCAAAGTCGGCAAATACTCCTACTGGGGCCGCCCCCTGCACATCTGGGACACCGGCGCCAATGTCGCACAGGGGTCCAACTATGAAGTCCTCCAAGGCGTCAGCGCCACCTCGCACCGTTACTTTGCCATCATGTTCCGTTGCGGCAACATCGTTTATAAAACCATGCCGACGACGCCCAAGCCCACGCCGCCGCCCCTCACACCCATCCCCACCCCCAAACCCACACCCACGCCCCCACCTACATCCACGCCAGCCAAACCAACCGTAGATTGCGTCGATCTCATTGGCAACACCCAGCTCGGCTCAATCACCGCCGAGGCACCCATCACTGTCCGCTACACCGCTATCGGTTCAGCCAGCGGCCAGTCTATCGCCGATTACATCTTTGATTTCGGTGACGGCACCGGTTCAACGCAAGCTGTCCAATATGCAACTCACACCTACACCAAGGTCGGACACTTTATCGCCAAGCTCAAAATTAAAGGCTCCACCGGCACGCAATCCACGACCCCACCGGCCTGCACCTTTACCGTCAACACCACTCCCACCCCAGCTGCTTTCACCAAGCACAAAACTGCCCTCAACCTAACGCAAAATATCGACGCCGCCACCGCCCCGGCCCGGCCCGGCGACCAGATCCGCTACAACCTCACCACCACCAACGTCGGCGGCCTGTCCTCAACTTACACCGTGGTTGAGCACCTCGAGGACGTCCTCCAATACGCCAACGTCACCGACACCGGTGATGGCGTGCTCCAAAACGGTGTCATGACCTGGCCGCAAACCACCATCGCACCGGGCCAAACGCTCACCGAAAGCTTCACCGTTACCGTCAAGAACCCCGTCCCAACCACGCCGGTCGGCCTGTCGGACCCCGCCAGTTACGACCTGCACATGGACAACGTCTACGGCAACCAGATTAGCGTCGCGGTCCAACCACCGCTGCCGAAGCAAATCGAAACCGCCAGCGCCAGCCTCCCCGACACAGGCGCCCCCACCGCCACGCTCATCGTCCTCATCGTCAGCGGACTATGCGTTTACTTCTACTTGCGCAACCGCCAACTCGCCACCGAAATTAAACTGCTGCGCGGTGAATTTCAAGGAGGGGTATAATGGCCGCCGAACACCACGAACGCTCAATTGAACAGCACCAGCCGGCCGAACGATCACACGCCGAGCTCGAGCATGCTGCCCAGCGTCAACTCGATCACCTGCGCCGTCACGAACACACCGGCGAAGTCGACGCCGACACCCGCGTCGAAGCCGCCCGCGAAGCCATTAATCGCCACCACGAACCAGAGCCACAGCCCGAGCCCGCTCCCGTCGCCGAGCGCCAGGCATCTCCGGCCCACCATGTAGCCGCACATCTGCCCAATCTTCGCCAAAATTACGCTCACACCATGACCACCCTGCAGCGCCACCTCAAGCCCACCAGTCGCCGCTTTTCGCGCTTCATTCACCGCCCAGCCGTCGAAAAAGTCTCCGAGAGCCTCGAACGCACCGTTGCTCGGCCGTCGGTCACCGCCGGAGCAACCTGGACAGCCCTCGTGGTCGGCACCCTGTTCTATTTCACCGCCCGCCGCTACGGCTATGCGTTATCCGGCTCTGAGATGATCCTGTCGTTCGCTGTCGGCGCTGTGCTCGGCCTCATCTTGGAGCAACTCTGGCGCCTGTTTGTGCGGCGTCCGCGCTCTTAGAAAACCCCTAATCGCCGACCATTACGTTGCCGTGCTCATCCACGTACACCTCACCGGGTGCCAATTTTTTCGGTTTCTCCATCGTCGGCTGTACTGGTTGCTCAGCTGGCTTCTCACCCGTCGGCATAATCAGCTTACCCGTCAACGCACCCGCTTCAGCTTCAGCCTCCGTCGGTTTGTTGTGCTCAGCCTCGGCCTCACTCTCAACCCGCTCCCCCGAATTGCCGCCACGATGCCGCCGCTTGCCATGCTTACGCTTGGAGGCAGATGAATCCGGCCGTTGCCCCGCTTGCTGCGGCGGCTGTGGTTCAAGCGTTTCCGGGTGCAGCTTAACCTGAGCCTCATGTTCAGCTCGCGCTCTGGCCACCTCATCGGCCGCCAGCGATTCCGCCTGCGGCAACCCAGCCTCGTCATCAACCGACACAGCCTCAAGCTGGGACGCCGGTGGTACGCCCAACATCTCGCCCCTGTGCTTCACAATCACCGCCGGCGGCTGCGGCCGCTGGGGTTGCGACTGTTGCTGTGGTTGTGATTGCGGTACCGATACCGGTTGAACCACTTGTGTCGGCTGAACCACCGACGCCGAAACGGGAGCCGGCAGCGGCACGGGAGCGGGCCTCGGAGCCACCACTGGAGCCGGTATTGGGGCCACGACCGGGACCGGAGCCGGCGCCGAGGTAACCGCCGTTGTTGGCGAAACCTGTTGTACTGCCACTGGCTGGGACTGCGGCATCGGCTGCGGCAGGGGCGGAGCCACAACCGGCGAGGGTGCCACGACGGTGGTCGCCGCCTGCTGTTTATTCTGGGCCGTTTCTGGCAACTCCGGTGCAGGCGCTGGCTTTGGCGATACAGCCGGCCCCGCCGTCGCTGGTGATTGCGACCCGGCTGCGTTCAGCCCCGTTGCAAGCCCACCCTGATTCGATTCCGCAGGCAATGCAGCTACCGGTTGCGGCAAACTGCGCGACTTGGCCAGCTCGTTATCACGGATCAGCGAGGTCGACAGCAAATTATCAATTTCACTCTCGGCTTTTTCAATCTGATTAGCCACCAAACTCTGAGGCGCTGCCGCCTCTTGCCGCTCCAACTGAACCGGCCCCATCGCTACCGGCGTCGCTTCCACCGCCGGTGCAGACGGCGCAACCGGCTCCGGCACCGGTCCGGCCGCCTTCGCTTCCTCAAGCATTTGCGCCACCGACTCCAGACCGCCCAGTGCTTTGTCAACCTCCGCCACCGCGGCCAGCGGAGCTGCTGCAGCCACCTCGGCGACAGAAACCGGCGCCGGGGGTGCCGGTTCGGCAGACGGCCGGGGCGACTTCTCCAGAGCCTCAGCCAATGACACATTTGATTCCGGCACCACCGCGGAGTTGGCAACCGCCGGCGCAGCCACAGCCGGTGGCGAAGTGGGCACCGGGGCGTCAGTCGGTACCGCTACCGATGCCGGCAAATCCACTGGCGGCGCCCCAATTGGCGGTGGCGCCACTGCCATATTATCCAATGGCGCAGCCAGAGCTGTAACTCCCGAACCACCCATAATTACGGGCGCAGAGCTCGGCGGCGGGGCACTCGGCGCGGGCGTTTGGGGCAATGGAGGCGCCACCGCCACCGGAGCAGCAGGTGCGAGTGGTGGTGCAGCTGCAGGCGCCTCAGATACGGGCGCTGGCTGTGCTGGCGGCTCCGGAGACGGCGGCTCGTTCACAAAGGTCACTCCCTCTGGCAAACCCACCATCATCTGCCGCTGCGAATCATCATCTGCCGCTGTACCCGCCATCCCATCCGGCTGGGCCAATAACTTCTCCGCCGCCGGATCCACAAAGTGAATCATCGACTCGGCCGGTACCGACTCCTCCATGGCAGCCGTCGGCTCAACCGGCGGCGCTGCTGACGCGAGCGGCCCTGCCACCTCATCAACTCGCGCCAGCTCCAGCTCACGCTCAGGCATTGCTTGCTGCCCTGCATCCAAACGTGCCGCTCCACTCCGCTGCATTCCCTCCTGGGCCAGAGGCGGCGCTGTGGTCGCTGCCATCACATCAATGCCAGCGTACGGGTCACCTGGCAACGGCCGACCAGCCGCCACCGATGCCGCAGCATCGTCACTGGCCATTGTCTGGTCAATCGCTGCCGGCAGCGGCGGTGTCAAATCGCCTAAAATTTCAATGTTAGCGTATGGGTCGTCCTCCAACGGCTGGCCCGAGCCCAATTCCGGCTGAAGCGGCGCCTGCTGCACCACTTGAGACACTGGCTCCGCTGGTGCATCCAAAGCAGGCGCCAGCGGCTGGGCTGACATCGGCATTGGAGGCTCAGCGCCCAGCGGTACCAATGGCACATCAGCCGGGTTAATAGCGGCTGGTGACTGCACCGAAGGCAGCGGCTTACCACCGGTAATATCTCTCAACGATAACGTCGTTGGGTCGGACGGGCCAGGCGGCATCGCTACCGGCACCGGCATTGCTGCCCCCGGCGCCGAGGCTGCCGGCGCAGGCACTGACGTCGCCAACGGGTTTGACATGGTCATCACGGGCGCAGCCGGTACTGCAACCGGAGCACTGCCCGGCAAATCCACTGGTGGCGCCCCAATGGGCGGCGGTGCCGAGGCCATACCTTGCAAAGCCGCTGCCGGAACAGGCGTCGGTGAAGGCACCGGAGGTACCGCATCGAACCCTGGCACGGGCGCCGCAGCCATAGTCGTCATTGGCATGGGGGCAGGAATCGGCGCTGATGCTGGGGCAGCGGCCGGCATCGGTAGCGGCATCCCTGCGGGCATC
>Ga0265338_10000753_pt1 | contig 55226 bp, 56 predicted proteins | sample 42126metaG_FD_193579 | JGI IMG/M metagenome (GOLD analysis project Ga0265338, IMG submission 193579) | Rhizosphere microbial communities from Carex aquatilis grown in University of Washington, Seatle, WA, United States - 4-21-26 metaG | ecosystem: Host-associated > Plants > Roots > Rhizosphere... | reverse complement strand
TTGTATACAATTTTTTAAAAAATGCTACTGATTGTTTGAAATTTACAAAGTTATCATTATCTCCATGAACCACAAGCGTTGGAACTTTTATATTAGCAATTTTTAAATTTTTTCTCCGGTAATATAATTCTAATGCAAAACGGGGTTTTGCAAGTAAGTATGAAAACGTAATTATTACATTAGATGGAAGAAGATGTAAAGGATTAAACGTAAAAAAACTATTTACTGTAATAAGCCCTGCAGTATTTTTATTATGCAATGCGCCTATTGCGCTGGAAAGTCCACCTAGACTAAATCCATAAAGAATAATTTTGTCATATTGTTCTGAAAAATAATTAATTACACTTTTTATTTCCTTATCTCGTTGCCTCAAACTAAGGAAATTTTCTCCTTCGCTTTCTCCATAACCACTGAAATCAAAAGAATAAACAGAAGCGCCTGATTTTTTTACAATTTCTGAAAAATATTCCGGAATGATTTTGCGTAAAAATGGATCAGATGGAGTATTATTTCCTTCAATTCCGTGACTTACTATTATAAGAGTTTTTGCGGTTCCTTTATATAAATACCCTACTAGTTTTTCATTTTTGTTGTTTGGTATTATTACTCTGTGCGGTTTCATCTGATATACTATACCAAATATGCCAACTGATATTCCACAGCATATACAAACTATTTATCAAAAGTTTCATGAAGCAGGTTTTCAACTATATCTCGTCGGCGGCTGTGTCAGGGATATGCTGACGAGTCGACCCATAACCGATTGGGATCTCACAACCAATGCGACACCAGACGAAATGCTCAAACTTTTTCCTGATGCTTTCTATGACAACTCCTTTGGCACCGTCGGCATTCCGCTAAAAAATGAAAAAGAAATGGAAAATCCAGAGGCCCGCCTGCAATTGCCTTCGCAAAGCGATGGCGGGCAGGTTGTAGAAGTCACTACATTTCGCACTGAACGAGGGTATGATGATCGCAGGCATCCAACAGAGATCAAATGGGGCAAAACCATTGAAGAAGATCTTTCTCGTCGCGATTTCACCATGAACGCAATTGCATTAGACTTAAATCGTAATTCCGGGGAGGAGCAAAGCGACGACTCCAGAATCGATTCTGGACAAGCCAGAATGACGGAATATAATCTCATCGATCCTTATAACGGTAGACAAGATATCGAAGATAAACTCATCAGAGCTGTTGGCAATCCAAATGAGCGTTTCAAAGAAGACGCTCTTCGTCTTATGCGAGCGATCCGGTTTGCCGCGCAGCTTGGTTTTCAAATCGAAGAACAAACCCTAGCAGCAATCACCAACGATGCACCTCTTCTTTCCGAAATCGCTGGAGAAAGAATTCGAGATGAACTTCTGAAACTCCTTGCGAGTGATTATCCCTATGAAGGCATTATGCTGTTAAAAAATACCGGGCTCCTTCATCAGATTCTTCCGGAACTTGAAGAAGGCATTGGTATGTCACAGGCTCGTCCTGGTCGTCACCACAAAGATGACGTCTTCACGCACAATGTCTTGTCACTCAAATTTTGTCTTTCAACTGATCCGATCGTCCGATTTGCGACACTCATTCATGATATCGGCAAACCTCGTGTCCAATCAACAGACGAAAATGGTTATGTTATTTTCCACAATCACGAAATCGTCGGATCACGACTCGCTTACGAAATTTGTGACCGGCTGCGCTTTTCAAAAAAACAACGAAGCAAAGTCACCAAACTGATACGCTGGCACATGTTCACCGTTGATGAACATATAACAGATAGTGCAGTAAGACGATTTATCAGAAGAATCGGCGTTGAGAATGTCAAAGATATGATGGATCTACGTGTTGGCGATCGTCTCGGCGGCGGGACACAAACTGCCGAAAGTTGGCGACTAAAACTTTTTAAAGAACGGGTCGAAAAACAACTGGCTCCAGCTCCATTTTCTATCAATGATCTGGCAATCGATGGCAATGATGTAATGAAAGAATTAAACTTAAAACCCAGCCGCAAAATCGGCGAAATCCTGCAAAAACTTTTTGAGGAAGTTGATGAAGATCTCTCAAAAAATACAAAGGAATATTTATTGGAACGAATAAAAAGTCTCTAAAACTTGCTTTTTCGTCAAATTCTTTTATAATTAAAATGCTGAGTAAGAATTTGCCCGTCTTTCTCATATTTTTGAAGTCCGGTACTATGATGATTGCTCAAAAATTATAAACCACACATTTTCTTCAGAAATTGCGGAATAACGGCGATTTTTCTTGCAAAGTTTTTTTAATAAAAACTGTTTTCTCAGCGGCAATAAAGGAGGTCTATGGAACAAAAAATTCCAAAAAATCCGATAAAATTCGGACTCTACATATCAAAACAATATAAAAAATGGATGATCGTCGCATTCGCTTGCGAGCTTTTTGCTACGATAATCAGTCAATTCTCGGTTGTTATTCTCCAATATCTCACCAATACTCTTACGACAAAGCCTCTGGACATACATGCCGTAATGTTCTGGGCAATATTGCTTGTCTTTGACTTTTTTGTTGCTGAGAATATCTGGCGGATAAGCGGATTTACTGGGATGCGATGGATCATGGGATTACGCTACTCTATTTATCAAACTTTGTATGAATACCTGAGTCTTCACAGTAAAGATTATTTTGACGAACGATTTGCCGGCGCCCTAACCAATAAGGTATCTAATGCCGTTGATGGTATCGATTATCTTGCATCGCAAATTCTGTGGCAATTTTCTTCAATTGTTATCGGACTTATTGTATATGTTATTTTTGCCTGGTTTGACAATCCATTCCTGGGCATTATCCTTTTTTCCTGGTCTTTGGTTTTTATTCTTATTAACATCTGGTTTGCTAAAAAATTGCAACCGAAATCAATAACATCAGCTAATTCTCTCTCAATACTCAAAGGCAGACTTGTCGATTCACTTGGTAATATCTCTCTTGTTCATGAGTATGCCAATGTTTCCGGTGAACGCAAATATATCAAAAACTTCGTGAAACGTTCCTATAAAGCAGGACTTGCGCAATGGTGGCTAAGTGAATGGATGCTTTCCGCAAACGGCGTAATGCTTTTCATCTTCATGGGTCTCATGATCGGAACGTCTCTTTATCTTTTTGAAAAGAACACTATCACTGTTGGAGTCGTCGTCATGATTATCACAATTGTAGGGCTCCTCACAAATCAACTATTTTTCCTGGGACAGCAGCTTCGTGATGCCGCGAAGTTCTATGGACAAACAAGGGAAGGTCTTGAAGAAATTTTGACTGAGCATAGAATTGTCGATGCTCCGAATGCTCGTGATTTTTATTTTCCTAAAGGAGATATTGCAATGAGATCAGTTAATTTTGCCTATGACAATTCTGCTATCTTTAAAGATTTTTCGTTAAGCATTCCAGCCGGACAGAAAGTAGGATTGGTTGGACGAAGCGGCGCGGGAAAAACAACCTTTGTATCACTCCTTCTCAGGCATTTTGATATTCAAGAAGGAACAATCGCAATTGACGGACAAAATATTCAAGAAGTGACACTCGAAAGTCTCAGGCGTACGATTGCTTTTGTGCCGCAAGATACGAGCATGTTTCATCGTACAATTAAAGAAAATATCAGCTATGGTATGCCACAGGCGAGTTTTGCAGAAATTAAAAAAGCAGCATTGATGGCACATGCTGATAAGTTTATTGAAAAACTTCCGCAAACATATGAAACATTGGTAGGTGAACGCGGTGTTAAGCTTTCCGGTGGACAACGTCAAAGAGTTGCAATTGCGAGAGCATTTTTGAAAAACGCACCGATTCTTATCCTTGATGAAGCAACAAGTAGTCTTGACAGTGAGTCCGAACATGCAATCCAACAGTCGCTTGAAAAACTGATGCAGGGAAGAACGGTCATTGCAATCGCCCATCGGCTCTCAACACTAAAAAAAATGAACAGAATCGTCGTTGTCGAAAACGGAAAAATTGTTGAGGACGGCGATCCAAATGAATTACTCAAACATCCGGACAGCATCTTTAAAAACATGTGGAATCATCAAATCCGAGGATTTATCCTCGATGAGTAAACACCTTATCATTCCAAGCGATCCGGCGCAGCCGGACTCAGGATGACAAAAAAAGTATAGTATTATATAATTACACTATGACCAAACAGCAACTCAAAGACGAACTCAAACAAGCAATGCTTGCCAAAGACAGCGAGAAAACTTCAACGCTTCGCATGACAATCTCAGCACTTGGCTACTATGAAATTGAAAAAGGCGGAGCCGGATATGAAGCAACAGAAGAAGATGTAGAAACTGTTCTGCAAAAACAAGCAAAACAACGCCGTGATTCAATCGAGCAATTCAAAGCAGGAAATCGTCCTGAACTGGCTGAAAAAGAAGCAAAAGAACTGGAACTGCTTGAGAGTTATCTTCCCAAACAAATGGACGAAGAAGAAGTAAAAAAACTCGTCGATGAAGCAGTAGCGCAGACTGGTGCAACAACTCAAGCTGACATGGGCAAAGTCATGGGAGCACTTATGCCAAAGGTCAAAGGGAAAGCAGATGGAGGCTTGGTAAGCAAAATTGTCCGCGAAAAACTACAATAAAACCTCAATTATGGCTGAATTGGAAGAGATGAAATAACAGGATGTTTTTATTCCTTGCAATAGTTAAACTATTTACTAATTCTTCTCTTATCTACCCATTCCTGCCAGACGACAAGAAGTTGTGAAGCGTTGAAGATTGAAGAATATGTTCCACTCGCGATACCAATAAGCATTGCAACAACAAACCATTTGATTGATACACCGCCGAAAATAAGAAGCGTAAATAAGACAAGCAACGCAGTCAAAGATGTATTCAGCGATCGAACTAACGTCTGTAATATTGAATCATTCACAACCTGCGGGAATGGAGCGCTGATATTCCTTTTCAAATTCTCACGAATCCGGTCAAATACCACAATCGTATCGTGCACGGAAAATCCGATGACAGTTAAAACCGCTGTAACAAATAAACTATCAACTTGCACTCCTGCAAAATGACCAAGGAGAGAAAAAATGCCAAGAACTACAAGCGCGTCATGCAGGAGAGCGATAATTGCGCAAACACCAAAGCGCCAGCTGCTCATCGGCTTACGCACTCCTCGGAATGCAAATGCAATATACAAAACAATCAATACTGATGCGACAACAATCGCCTTAAATGCGTTTGAAGTTATTTCCTGTCCGATGACAGGCCCAATTGTCTCAAACTGGTCTTGTTTGACTTGTGGAGTTTCTTTCTGCACATCTTTTAACAATTTATCATCCTGTTGACTTGTCATTGGCTTTGTTTCAAAAGTTATCTGTTTTCCTGATGGTTGTAAGGAAACCAGTTCTATTTTTTGCGACGATAGGGATTTCTTAACTGTTGTTACGTTTTGCTTTGTAACAGTATTTGGGTAAATTAAAACAGTATTTGATCCACCAGTAAAATCAATTGAGAGATTCAATCCCCACAAAAGAAGCGAGATAACTCCCGGAATAATAATCAGGAGTGAAAATCCAAAATACCAATTTCTTTTTCCAACAATATTCATAAGTTTATTTTTTATAAAATACCCGCAAAAATGTCCGTGTTATAAAAATTGCTGAGAACATTGAGACGAGCGTTCCCAAAGCAAGAGTTACAGCAAACCCGCGGATCTCACCGGTTCCAAAATAGAATAACACAGTAGAGGTGATAAGACTTGAGATATTAGAATCACGAATTGACGTCCAGGCGCGAGAAAACCCAAGATCGATTGCTGTGACCAAGGTTCTTCCCCGTCTAAGTTCTTCCTTCATGCGCTCAAAAATTAAAATATTTGCATCGACCGCAATACCAACTGATAAGATAAACCCTGCAATACCAGCAAGTGTCAATGTCACTGGAATTAAACGGAAAAGAGACAGGACAAGAAGTGAATAAATCACCAAAGCAGCACTTGCGATAACTCCCAGCCGTCCATACAAAGTAATCATAAAGATAATAATAACAAGAAATCCAAGAATTCCAGCAGTCAAACTCGCCTGAAGAGAAGTCTGTCCAAGTGTCGCACCGATTGCTTGCTGCTGAAGAACCGACAAAGATACAGGCAACGCGCCTGCATTAAGCTGAATGGCTAAATCATTTGCCTGTTGGGTAGTAAAACTGCCGGTAATAACGGCATTGCCTCCCAAAATTGGCTGTTGGACATTTGGTGCTTCTATTACCTCCTGGTCAAGCGCAATCGCAACAATTTTGCCAACATTGCGTGATGTTATATCTGCAAATTTTTTCGCGCCATCTGAGGTGAAGGTCAATTGTACTTGCGGCTTGCCGGTATTGGTATCAAAAGTAACTGCTGCTTGTTTAAGATCTGATCCGCTAAGATCTGTTTTTTTCGGGTTTGGACCGACTGCGTTTGTGACACCAATCGGACGTCCTGCTTCATAATCAAGCATAGCAGATTCTGTTGCTAGAGTTGCCGACTGAGTAGCAGAAAGGATTGAACTCCCTGACCCTTCCCAGAACGTCAACTTCGCAGTCTTACCGACCAACGAAACTGCTTGATTCACATCTGATACACCGGGAATCTCAACAAGAATCCGATAATCATTATTCACCTTTTCTGTTTGCACAACAGGTTCTGAGACACCGAATAAATTGATACGATTTTCAATAACTGACTTTGCCGAATCAAGAGCGGAGTCACGTTCAGATGCAGGAATATCTTTCATGTCCGCTTTAAACGTAATACTGCTTCCTCCTTGCAGATCGAGTCCGAGACGGAATGATAAGTCACGCAATTTTGTAATTAAGGGAATTCCGGGATATGAATATCGTACAAGCGTTGGTTGATGCGTGAAGGGATTATTCCAGGTAAAGTTAAAAGGAATAGCTGCTGAGAGGTTAATAATAATAGCAAGAACTGTTAGGAGACAGACAAAAATAAACGCTCCCAGTGAACGCTGTTTCACGCCAAAAGACCCTCCTCGTCGCCAATAATCATAACCCGTGAACTGGCAAGAATGCCGACGAGAAATGGATCATTGCGTTGTTTACGGAATTTAAATTCTTCTTCTGTCATAGCAGTATAGTTGATTTCCGTACCAAGCCGCATCTCTTCATTGCGGATGAGAAGAGCAAGTTCAGGAAGAACAATCGTTCCGACAACAATCAAATCAACATCTTCAGGACTGTCTTTAATCCGTCTCACAAATTTGCCTGAAAACATAGCGTATTTGACTTTGCCAAGTTTGGCACGGTTTTCAAGAACCTGCTGTCCAAGACCAATAGTTTTCGCGCCGATTTTGAGAAGATCAAAATAAAACGGATAATCTTTGGAGAGTGAATAATAGACACGATTTGCACGCGCTTCTCGCTTCAAAACTCCCTTACTTTCAAGCGAGATAAGTTCGCGACGTACTGCGTTAATTTCTTCCTCTGTTCTTCTCACGCACTCACGGACATGATACATATCGTGAGGAGAAGTAAGAAAGAGATTGAGCAGTTTGATTCTTGTTTTGGATGTAATAAGGTCAGAAAACATATTCAGATAAATGCATAGCTCCTGAACAGAGAAAGCTTCATGGACAAGATTAAATGATTATAGCAAATTTTTGCTCATTTTGAATAGAGGACTTTTCTTATTGTGATGAAATCAAAAGATTATCGCCATCTCAAAGATCTTGAACGCTTATTAGATAAATCCAGAATAACTCCTTGACCATTAAATTGGTGCACCTTTATATGTTCTATCTTCCCCACAAGTCTTGGCAAATCTCGTGTATATGCTGGATGAGGTACTACCATAACTAAATTTGCACGCGTCCCTGCTTCCCCTATAACCTTATATGCTTTCTCTAAATTCATCGGATGCTCATCATCTAACCCAAGCTCTGGATGAGTCGTCATGGGACAACTAAATTCACCTGCTAAAACTAACCCGCTCTCCATCACTATGGGGTCGCTTGATGCAAGTACCCAGCGATATGGTAATTCCAAACCCACATTCTCTTGAATTTGCCAGCCAATCTTTTTCATCTGGGATTTCCCGCTCCATGTTAATAGCCCTGTCTGCGGATTACCCTCCCCAGGATGAACTATTGCAAGCATAGAGATTCTTCTTTGTTCACCTCGTTCTGCAGCCATATGAGTATAATACAAGAAAATTTGAAATAGTCAACTATAAGACGTTATGAAGAAATTTATTTCACGTCTACTTCTGATCCAATATCGAGGATTTCAAACCATTGCTTTCCGGCAGTGAATGCTATCTCATTACCATTCGTATCCGTGATGATCGTTCGTGACGTTCTGTCTTGTTTACTCCACTTGGCATGTACCTCTTTACCATTCATAAAGACAAGCGCGTCCCCTGTCCCTGTGTTTGCGAACAGTTGATGAGCACCGTCTTCATAGCCGTCATTTGCGTTTGATTCTGCCTGGAAAAGAACGATGACATCAGTTGCCGTTAATTGTTTATGCGTATCACGATCTATATGAGGCGCTCCTCCGTTATCACGATAGTACAAATTGTCCTTCGGGTTATACGTCCATTTCACTGCATAATCAGGACCTGACCAAGGAATCGAGATCACCTGACTTGCAGGTCTTTGACTGGTTGCAGAAGCATTAGTAAATTTATAGGGGACAAAGTTCGTATCCCATGATTTGCCGTTTTTATCGACATTAGACAGTCCTCTGTTCGACTTTGCATAATCCCACAGTTTTGAGGTGACAGAATACATCGTGTGTTCTGTTGCAACTTCATGTCCCTGACGGGTTTCATCACGGTAGAAAATCGGGAAGCCGATGGCAAACTGATTCATGTCATTATAGCCGCCCCAGCCGTAGTCATTAATTTGCCCCAATGCGTTTGCCGGACCGGGAGTATTGGCACCACCTACGTGGACGTACAATGGGTTATTACCGTATTCAGATATCCAATCGAGGAAATACGTCCGTGCTGAACGAACAGGACCGACAATTCCAGCATCCTGACAATAAAATACATCCATTGTTCTAGTGATACCGCCTTCTGCAAGAGCTTCATAAGTAACATCTGCTGCATTAATTCCCGACTGCGGTCTGGCATCAATTTCATTTTCAATCATAATCCCCATGGGCGCATGAGACTGCCACCATGCTTCTTGATCGCGGCCATATTTCACACCAGTCAATGGACAAACTTCTGTCTTAGGAGCATTTGGATCAAATTCAAGCGCCTGGTGATCATTATTTACCTTGCCAAGTGAAGAAGGATTGGAACTTGCTGCTTGTTGAGCGGCTGAACCCGGTTGTTGCGCAAAGAGGAAGTAGGATACTCCAGCAGAAATGAAAAAAATAACGATAGAGAGCAGGATAAGTACTTTCTTATTCATAACATCATTTTAGTTCAGATGCCATATGCAAGGCTTTTTTCTCTTCTTCAGACAGCTCATGCTCTGCACCTTTTCCTTTGAAAACTCGTTTAGTATACCATCTCGTCCCTGAACGAGAATAGAGCGCAGTAATCACAATCCCTGTGTCATGCGCATCAACGAGAGAAAGAATGAAACTCTGATCACCTCCGGTATCTTTAAAAGGATTAAACCGGAGAAGTCCGATTTTCTGGATATGATACTTCTCGTCTTTTTCTATTCTATCACAACGCGCTACCAGTTTTGCAATATCCTCTTTGGTCTGTTTCCCCTCTGTGACTAACTCTCCGAGTATTTCATCAAGGGATTTGCGGCTACCTCCCTGCGTAAGTATGAGGTAATTCTTCTTTAACTTCAGGAGAAAAAATGTCGTTATTCCCAACCAAATTATAAGAATGCCAATAAAAAGAGAAATAATTATCATAATTTTAATACGAACAAAATACGATCACCAGCTTCAATTCTTTCGTTCCCTCAATATTAACCTCTTGACAAGGCTAAAGTCAATAGTGTAACCTAGGCTCATTCATGCCTAAAAAGAGAAAAACACGAGAGCAAAAAATTTTAAGCGAACACAAGAAAGAGACTGTTCACCAGACTGTCTCTTCACATCTGTCATCGGAAGCGACGTTTTCACTTTCTTCTGTCTCTACTGAAAGACCAATAATAAAAAAAACAGTGTCGCAACCAACAGTCATAGCAGTTCAAACCGATGAGTATAAATATCTTAGAACTGATTTGCTAAAAACAACTATTATAACCTGCGCAATTGTAATTACCGAGATAGTAGTTAAGGTTTTGTTTAGGGGTTAGGTTGCGGCGACTAATCTTTAGTCTCTAGAACCTAATCCCTAACGATGAAGGGAGGTGAGCAAATAACTATGGCATCAATGTATTGTGTAAAATGTCGCGCTAAAAGAGACGTCGACAATCCTGAACATGTTACCATGAAGAACGGCAAACCAGCTCTTAAAGCAAAATGCCCAGTTTGTGGTACAGGTATGTACAAGATTGGCGGTAAATAACTTGTACAAACGTCTTTGAAGAAAACCCTGCTTTGCGGGGTTTTCTTAGTGGATAAAGAAGAAATAAACTTCAGCTTATCTATTGACGATGTTAACGTGGATCATCTTATATACTTTTACTACCGAAACATTCCAGCTCTTCCATACATCAGATTGTCCAAAACCTGCTATCTCCCAAAGAGGATTGCCAAGTGGTTTGCAGCCTCTATCTTCACACACTACAATCAACTGATCAGTAACCGTTTTCCTCTGAAGATCTGCACTTGATGGTTGGATAGTCACCGGCGGATGACCCAAAATCGTCAGATAATAAACATATGCATAATCTGAATTGCCGCTGCCCGCTGAAAGAAGGGCAAAGTTAAAGGGCTGATTATCGGTTTGATCAATAATAAATTGTGCAATTTCTTCAGTCTGTCCTTTTTGTCGATTAGGTTGATACTGAAACGGCTGATAATACAGATTGTAGCCAAATATACTGACAAATAAAACACTTCCCACCCCAAGACCATACCATAGTTTACCCTTTCTCAAATCTACTACCTTTCCTATGAGATTGCCGATTAAAAGAAATGGCAAGGGAAACATAAAAACCATGTAGTAATCATAAATAGGCTTTTTATAAAACCCGAATAATGCAACACCAAGCACTAACCAAATAGATAAAAGAATAACCACAAATTTATTCTTATGAAGAATTAGGGCAACGATCGACGCGACAGCAAAGATCAGAACAATAAGTCCGAAAAGTTGTAAATAAATAAGTGGATAATGGTTATAGATATCAGAAGAGGGATAATCAAAAATAAGCCTGCCAAATAAACGGAAGAACACATCAGCAATCGGCTGATAAAAAGCTTGATATGTCGCATACTGTTGGCTTGCTGAAGTGTCTGTTGTGACAAAACTGATAATAGATTTGGTGTTGGGAAATCCATGCCGCATTTCAAATGCCAAAAACGGAGAATAACCGATGAGAAACCCAACAAAGACTTCTAAGTAATATTTTATGATCGGAATAATAAGAACTTTCCCATTGAGATACCAATGCATCAGGATGAGTGACACCGCTACAATCACTGCAAGAAAAAGTGAAATATAATGCAGTTGGATACAAATACCAAGGAGAAAACCTGTAAGCAGGTAGTATTTCCACGAACGGACATTCGTGACAGCTTTGTACAATACATAGACAGTCAACAGAGAGAAAAACGGAACGACATTGGGATTCCAGGAAGAGTGAGAATAGGTAATAACCAGCGGTGAAACTGAATACAAAGCCGCTGCAATAAGCCCTGTTTTTGTATCAAAAAAATTCTTACCGACAAGATAAACAAGCCAAACAGTAGCAATTCCAAAAAGTGCTACCATTACCGCAGGACCGACAGGATCAAGTTGAAACAGAGAAAGAAACGGCGCCATCATGTAGTAATAAACCGGTCCGGTGAAGAAATTTCCTGCTGACGCCCTCGGACCCAAAAGCGTAAAATGTCCCTGCAAAATACCAAGAGCAACCAACGCATCACGTCCTTCATCACCAAGAAACGTCATGTAATCCGAAATCATATAGAGCCGCATGAAGGCGGCGAGAAGAAGAATGAAAATAAGTATACCAGTAACAACAGAAAATCTGAATTTCATACGTTTGAATTTGGACTTTTACCTTTTTATTTTTTCAATTGTTGTTTCTTCCAGATAACTCTATTATAGATGACATAGTTCATTGGTATAACAAGAATAATAATTGTAGGGATCAGAATTACATCGCGGGTGGGTATATGATGCGAAAAAAGAAAAACTGTGTCTCCAAAAACTAAAACACCAATGGTAATTGCGGCAAATTGAATAATTACTGATGCCAGCGATGCAACATTAAACTTGAGCCCATTATGAAGAACTTCCAAAAATCCCTGATGTTTACGATCTTTAAATGTCCATACGTTGTTCAAAATAAAATTTGAAATAATAGCTGCTTCGGCACCAATTCCTGCTGCAACACCATTGGAGAGCGCGATAATATGTGCCGAATGAGAAAAAATTTGAACTAATGGGAAAATCCATCTTGCCATAAGTGTCGCAAATCCTGAGAAATAAGAGAACTCCTGAAGAATAATTTGCACAACGAACCCTGTTCCTCCGACAATGAGGAATTTAATCACCCGAATACGATCAGCAATCCCCAAACGCAGAACAACATATAATGATTCAAATTGATCCTTAATATTAATTTTACTCTTCCCCTGCTCTCGTTCAAGAAAAACGATCGGCACTTCGGTAACTCTTGCGTGAAGTTTCACAACATCATGAAGAATTTGCATTTTATAAGCAAAATTATTTGAGAAAAGATTATTTAGATCGACTCGTTTCAGAAAAGAAGTCTTGGTGAGTTTGAACCCTGATGTCATGTCATGAATCTTGAAATTCACCCAAACAAGCTGGGTAAATAAATTACCGAAGACACTTAAAATTTTTCGATCCAGTCCCCATTCTTTGGGAATTGAGCCACCGGGGATATACCTGCTGCCAATAACGTAATCTGCTCCTTCATCCATCGCTTTGATAAGCCGCGGAATGTCGTGAGGGTTATGCTGGAAATCTGAGTCAAATTCCATCACAGCGTCAGCATTCATGTGTTCCATAGCATATTTCATACCACGAACATACGCAGAACCAAGTCCTTTTTTTTCACCTGTCAGAAGCTCGATATTATGCCACTTCTTTTGAAACTCTTTGACAGCCTTTGCTGTGTCATCGGGAGAGTTATCATCAACAATGAGAATACTCAAGTGATGATTTTTTACCTTTGGGAAAATATCCTGTTCCAGGAGAGGAATCATTTTCTCAATATTTAGGCGCTCATTATATGTTGGAATTATAATAACAATCTTCATAATTTCTAATGTCTAATTTCTAATACCTAATAAAGCCCTCAATGCTATAAATTCCAATTTTATCATTGTAAATTGGGAATTTTATTAAAAATTAGATATTAGGACTTAGACATTTTTACATCTTCAATCATTTTTCTTAGTCCTTCCTCAAGACTTACTTTTGGCTCCCAATCCAATAACTGCTTTGCTTTTGTAATATCTGCCCGTCTTCTTAATGGGTCATCCTCAGGTAAATTTTCGCTGAAAATTGTTTCACTGGTACTGTCTGTTAATTTTTTAACAATTTCCGCATATTCCAAGACCGTATGTTCATTTGCTGATCCGATATTAACTACCTCACCTTTGGTATTTTCAGTAAACATAAGCCTCATCAGCCCCTCAACCGTATCAGAAATATAACAAAGTGAGCGTGTCTGTTCTCCATCACCAAAAATAGTTATCGGCTTATTTGCGAGTGCTTCAGTAATAAAGATACTAATCATTCGCATATCATCCTTACGCATTCGCGGACCATAGGTATTGAAAATACGAGCAATACGAGCATCAAGATTTTTCTCACGCCAGAAATAAGAAACCAAGGTCTCACCAAATCTTTTTGACTCATCATAAACAGACCGCGGACCTGTTGTTGAGACATTCCCCCGATATTCTTCTTTCTGCGGATGCTCCAGCGGATCACCATAGACTTCTGATGTTGAAGTAAAGAGAAACTTCGCATTTTTCGCTTCAGCAAATCTAAGGATATTCAATGTGCCAGTGGTATTGACCTGCATTGTCTCCATAGGAAGTGCATGATAACTAATTTTGCTATGGTGGTTTGGTGAAGCAGGAGATGCTAAATGAAATACATAATCCGCGCTTAAATCATCTGGCAATGGCTGAATAACATCATGGTTAATAAATTTGAACTGTGAATTATCTTTCAGCTGCGAGATATTCTCTTCCGAGCTCGTCAGAAGATTATCAATACAGCTTACCTCATGTCCTTTTTCAAGCAAAGCCTCACATAAGTGAGAGCCAATAAATCCCGCCCCGCCGGTCACAATAACTTTTGCCATATTCGTATGATACTAAAATGAAGGAATTATTGAAAGAGTGAAGATGAGGCTAGATTATTGCTTCTTTTCCCGTTCGATGTCAGCATCAACCATCATGGCGACAAGTTCTTTGAAACTTGTTTTAGGAGCCCAACCAAGTGTCTTCTTTGCTTTACTATAATCACCAATCAAATAATCAACTTCTGCAGGTCGAAGATGTTTTGGATTATCCGAATTCACATACTTCTCCCAATCCTTTATCCCTACGTGTGCAAAAGCAACTTCGATAAATTCACGAACGGAATGGGTCTCCCCTGTCGCGATAACATAATCATCAGGTTTTTCCTGCTGAAGCATCATCCACATGGCTTCAACATAATCACCTGAGAATCCCCAATCTCGTTTTGCCTCAATATTACCCAGCTCTAGTGTTTTTTGTTTGCCTAAGCTAATACGTGCAGCAGCATGGGCAATTTTGCGTGTAACAAATTCAATACCCCGCCGTGGTGATTCATGATTGAAGAGAATACCGCTGCAAGCAAACATATCATAACTATCCCGATAATTAACCGTTATATAATGTCCGTAGACTTTTGCTACACCGTAAGGACTTCTCGGGTAAAACCGCGTTGTTTCTTTTTGCGGTGTCTCAACAACTTTACCAAACATTTCGCTGCTTGATGCCTGATAGAATTTTATTTTGGAATTGACACTGCGGATTGCTTCAAGAATCCGGGTAACCCCCAATGCGGTGAATTCTCCTGTCAAAACAGGTTGGTCAAAGGAAGCTTTGACAAAAGATTGAGCTGCGAGATTGTATACCTCATCAGGTTCTGACTGATCAAGTGCTTCAGTGAGAGAAGTTTGGTCAAGAAGATCTGCAGAAATAAATTCAACTTCATCCTGCAAGTGGCGGATATTTTCCATATTTGGCGTACTGAGTCTCCTTACAGTGCCAAAGACTTTGTATCCTTTTTTCAAAAGAAATTCAGCTAGATATGACCCATCTTGTCCGGTAATGCCGGTGATAAGAGCACGCTTCATAAAAAATTTATATATTATCTTATATCATATATAAGACGACAAAAACAATAGCTTATACTTGTTTTCGCCAATAGTCCAATATTTCTTGCAGAGTTTTTTCAAACGGTATTTCAGGTTTCCAGCCTGTAAGTTTACGAAATTTGCTGCTATCACAAATAATTTCCGGCACATCAATCGGACGGAATTTGCTTTGATCGACTTTGACTTCAATTTGTTCTTTAGAAAAAGACAGAAGAGTATCAAGCACATCAGCAATCTTATGAGATTTACCGGAACCGATATTATAGACCTCACCTGATTCTCCCTTTTCGAGTGCTAATTCGTAGGCTCTCACGACATCCCGCACATCGGTAAAATCACGTCCGACATTTAAATTGCCAACTGACAAGACAGATTCTTTTTTGCCAGCTTCTATTTCTGCAATTTGTTTGGCAAAATCAGAAATAACATATCCTTCTTTTTGTCCCGGACCAATATGATTATAGGGCCGAACTCTTACAACATCAATTTTAAAAGCAAGATGATATTGCAATGCCAAGTAATCCTGAGTAATTTTTGAAACTGCATAGGGATTTACCGGCCTCATTGGAGTTTCTTCATCAATAGGAATATCAGCCGGTTTTACAATGCCATAGACATCACCTGTCGAAACAATTAAAACTCGTGTTGGTAATGTGTGCTTTCGTAAGACTTCCAGCAATGAAAGTTCTGAGGCGATATTGTTCGTCAACGTCTCCATAGGATGGGAAAGACTTTTTGAAGGTGAAGCCTGAGCGGCTAGATGATAGATATAATCAGGCTTTTCAGAAAGGATAAAGGATTCAACAGCTTGTGGATCATTGAGATCTACCTGCTTCAGTTGGAGCTGATCTTTTAATTTGCCAAGTGTTTCCAATCCTGAATCCGAACGATAAGTCCCAATTATTTCATATTTTTTTTGTGAGAGAAGATGGTCTGCAAGATGCTTGCCGACAAATCCCGTGATACCGGTGATGAGAACTTTTTTCATTATCGTCCGACGCCAAAGTAGGTAAATCCAAGTTCTCTTGCTTTCTCAGGATGATAGATATTGCGTCCATCAACAATTAGTGGTTCTTTCATAAGCTTTTTTACTTTTGCCAGATCAATTTGCTTAAATTCATTCCATTCAGTGACAACGACCAGAATATCAGCTTCCTCAACACAGTCATATGGATCGTCAACAAATTTTATTTGATCTTTGAAAACTGCCTTGGTTTTCGGCATTCCTTCAGGATCAAATGCTGTTATCTCAAACCCTTTCTGCAATAAATCCTGAATTAAATATACAGCTGGCGCTTCTCTGATGTCATCAGTATTCGGCTTAAAACTTAGTCCCCACATGGCTACTTTCTTGCCTTTCGCATTATCCAGAATTTTCTGAAGCACATTTTCTCTCGCTTCTGTGTTTACGCTGTCAACGCCATCAAGAAGCGTCGTATCAATACCCAGAGACTTACCGATTTGAATAAGTGCTTTCGTGTCTTTAGGGAAGCAACTGCCACCATACCCGACCCCAGGATTCATAAAAACACGACCAATTCGCTTATCCATCCCAACAGCGTCAAGCACTTCCTCAACATTAGCTCCTGTTTTCTCGCTATAAAAGGCAATCAGATTTGCAAAAGAAATCTTTGTTGAAAGGATAGCGTTTGCTGTATATTTAATAAGCTCTGCAGAAGCAAGACTAGTAATAATTCTCGGTGCATCAATTCCATCATGCAGCTCCACCATGATATCAATTGCCTTCTTCGAGTCAGCACCAATCACCACACGATCAGGATGAAGCGTATTGGTAAGCGCGGTCCCCTGGCTCAAAAATTCCGGACAGGAAGCGATTGCGAATTCCGCACCTTCAGGCTTAACAGATTCGATAACTTCTGCGACTTTTTTATTGGTGCCAATCGTCACCGTACTTTTGCAAGAAACTACAGTAAATCCTTTTTTTAGATGCTTACCGATTTCTTCAGCAACAGTAAACACCGCTGAAAGATCAGCAGCGCCTGATGTCTGCGGAGGCGTTCCAACAGCAATAAACACAACATCAGACTCACTCACAGCATCTTCATACTCTGTGGTGAAGTGCATCCGTTTTGCTGCAATGTTCTTCTTGAGCAATTCTTCAAGTCCTGGCTCAAAAATAATCGGATCACCATTCTTAAGCCGTTCAATCTTTTCTGGCGTATGCCCGATCACGTAGACCGTGTTGCCAAGATCAGCAAATACTGTCGCCGTAACGAGTCCTACATAACCATGTCCTACAAATGTTACTGTCATAATATAAAGATAAAATATAGTTAAGTTTTATCTTTTACGCTTTTAACTCTTTGAGTCCCTCTTCAAACGTCCGCATCTGGACTCCGAGTTTTTCTATTTTATCATTATTTAATGAAAGATTAAAGGGTCTTGATGCTTTACCTTTGAAATATTCGTCCCTTGTTGTTTTGCTGATAAGTATTTTATCATATCCGAACCGTTCTGCTATCAGAATCGAGGCATCATATGGTGAGAGGCTCTGACTACCAACAATGTGATAAATACCAGACGCATCTTTCTCAATAACAGCATCAATCGCATATGCAATATCATCAATAAACGTTGGCGTCATAATATGATCAGTGATTGCGGCAACAGGCTTGTTCTCGGCAAGTCTTCCCATAATCGCATGGACAAAGTCTTTCTTCAGCTCAAAGGCATCAGCTCGATAGGGATATGCTATCCGTAAAATTGCAAAATTCAGATTCGAATTCCGTACAATTTCTTCACCTTTATATTTCGTTTCTGCGTACCAATTAACAGGATTCGGAGTATCGCTTTCTGAATATGAATCTGGAGGATCCTTTTTCCCATCAAAGACAAAATCGGTTGAAATATATAAGAGTTTTTTATTTGAAACTTTGCAGGCATCAACGACATTTTTCGTTCCACCAACATTGATCTTAAATGCCGAACCATTTTCGCCAAGCGGCTTGTCTTGTTCACATCCATCAACATCAGCTTTTGCTGCAAGATGGAGAACAACATCGTGTTCTATATCCTTTCTAATAATTTCCAAACTGGATGGATTGGTGATATCTACACCGTTGGTTAAACTAAGGTCATCAAGACTATGTCCTTTTTTTTGTAGCAATGCAACAAGTCGTGTCCCAACTAATCCTGACCCGCCAATAATAAAAATTTTCATAATTTTCCCTCCCTTTTGAATTTATCAAATAAAAGAATAGCCGCGACATCAAGTCCCACAGGAACCTCACCATTGTCAATTTTTCCTAAAGCTTCTGCAATCGTAAATTTAACCGTCTCTATCTCTTCGTCTTCATCCAAATGTTGTCTGCCCGTTTTCTCTAAACCTGTTACAAAAAAAACATACATCTTTTTTTTCATAATTGCAGCTGCTTCCCAAGTAGCAGCATGGTGCCAAGTTTCTCCTTTCAAACCAGCTTCTTCTTCTAATTCTCTTTTTGCGGCAATTAGTGGATCATCTCCAGGCTCAAGCTTGCCTCCAAAACAGTCAAGTATTGTCTTCCCAAATGTATCTCGATATTCAGATGCCAAATAAATTTCGCCGTTTTCTGTATAAGGAATAATCCAAACAGCAGATGTAGCTTCAATAATATCTTTTTCAAACGATTTTCCGTCACGTTCTATTTTTACCCGATCAACATGAAAATATTTTGATTGAAAAACAGTTTTACTGGAAAGTACTTTTGCATCCGGCATAATGAGTAAGGTTATTTTGAAAGCTTCTCGTCACGTATTTTGAGATATTCATCATAATCTTCCAGATAATCACTTCTGTCAGCCTTATAATTTGTTGAAGAAACAGCCACTATCACGGCATCATCCGATATATCTTTAAATCCATGCCACACATAATTCGGAACATACATCGCATTTTTAGGACCTTCAAACGCAAGCTCTTCTTTTCCGGCTCCTTTATCAATAACCGCTGTTGCGTTTCCCTGAATGATAATAAATAATTCTTCTTCGGAAAAATGACAATGTTGACTGGAAATGCCTGTTTTTGTATCAGTTATAAAATATACACGCTTTACAGCAAAATCAATATACTCATGTAATTCAAGCGGTGTCATGGTGAAGTTTGGGGAATCAATATTCTTGAGTGTAAAAAATTCAAATTGCTTTGCCATTGTCGTTAGGAATTATTTCCTTGCTCATCCTCTGTACCCAGGCTTTCCTGAAACTTATTCATCTCATCGTGCTTCTTCTGCCAGATATTTTCAACCCATTGCGTATTGGTTTTATACCATTCAATTGTTTCACGCAATCCTTGTTCAAACTTTTCTTTCGGATAATCCGGCTTCCAGCCGAGAGCAGTAATCTTACTTGCATCAATCGCATAGCGTCTGTCATGACCTGGACGATCTTGAATATATTCAATTTTATCTTCATCAATACCCATAATTTTAAGAATTAATTTGGTAATTTCAAGATTGTTCCGTTCGTTATCTACGCCGATGTTATACACTTCTCCCACGTTTCCTTTATGTAAAAGCAAATCAAGAGCTGTGGAATGGTCAATGACGTGGATCCAATCGCGAACATTCAACCCGTCACCATAAACAGGAACTTTTTCTCCTTTAAGTAATTTAAAAACGAAGAAAGGGATAAGCTTTTCCGGGAATTGATAAGGTCCATAATTATTGGAACAATGGGTGACAATCACAGGAACTTTATGCGTTACAAAATAAGCGTTACACATCAGGTCTCCTCCTGCTTTTGCAGCAGCATAAGGCATATTTGGCCAAATTGGGGTCTTTTCGCTGAAATAGGTGTCTTCTCCAAGCTTTAAAGAGCCGTAGACCTCATCAGTTGACACATTTAAAAACCGCTCAACATTATTGCCCCGGACAGCATCCAAAATCATTTGGACGCCAAGAGTATTGGTCAAAACAAAATCCTTTGTGCCGCCGTGGATTGAGCGATCGACATGGGTTTCAGCAGCGAAGTTGATAACGTGGGTGATGTTATTGTCCTTTATTACCGCGTTGAGCGCATCTAAATCAGTAATATCGCCTTTAACGAATTTATAATGAGGATTGTCAGCAATATCCTTTAAGTTATCTAGATTACCTGCATAGGTCAATTTATCAAAATTAACAATCGTATAATCCGGATAGGCCGCAAGCATGTGACGGATGAAATTTGATCCGATAAATCCTGCTCCTCCACAGACGAGTAATTTCATGACAATTCTCCTTCCTTAACTTTGTCAGCAACAAGATTATTTGCTCGAAGCAGTTCATCATGAGAGGTCCCGGCATCAATCCACCATTTCAGCAAATGGCATTTCAATATTCCCTGTTCCAAATATTTATTGTTAAGATCTGTCACTTCAAGTTCATCTCTAGCCGAAGGCGTAAGGGAGTCAATATAGTCAAACACTTTCTCATCATACATATAAATGCCTGTCTGAGCAATATCTGATTTGGGATTTTCCGGTTTCTCTTCAATAGATAAAACCTTTCCGTCATCTGCCATCTCGATGACGCCATATTGTTTGGATTCAGTTGCCATATGCATGCCAAAAACCCGTGCACCATTTTCTTCTTTTTCAAAATCTTCAACGATCGGCTTGAGGTCAAAATTAAAGATACCGTCACCCAAAAGAACAAAAACTTTTTCTCCGTTTGCGAATTCTTTTGCCAATTTTATCGCATCAGCAATCCCCTTGGGATTTTCCTGCACACCATAATAAAGATGCAATCCAAAAGCATCACCTGATTTTAAAAGACTGGTAAAATCACCGGCATGATCAGGAGACGTTGTTATAAGCACTTCTCTAATCCCCGCCTGCGCCATTGCTTCAAGTGGATAGTAAATCATTGGTTTGTTATAGACCGGGAGAAGATGTTTGTTTGTAACAAGAGTTAGTGGGCGAAGTCGTGTTGCCAAGCCTCCTGCTAAGATAACGCCTTTCATAGTTATTATTTAGTTAGTATACTGTACCAAATAACATTTTGCAAAGATCATTTTTGCGCTGCTGCATCAAGCTGTGAGAGTGCTCGCTTTTGCATAACAGTAATACCCCAATTAACAAAAAACTGAAAAAATGCCGGATATTTCTTGTTGTAGTTTTTTTTGAAAAATAGTCTCATCGCATCAAACCGCCATGCCTGCACCCTCTTCTTTCCTTCAAGATTTGCCGTTGTCACAGTTTGTGATTTCGGCTTGATACCACTTGAGGCACCGCCAATATGCATGATACTTACTTCACCGATGTAATAAATTTTGTAGCCAAGCTTTTTGATATCATAACAAAATTGAAGATCTTCTCCGTAAAAAAAATAATCTTCATCCCACCAACCGACTTTTTCACCGACTTCTCGTGGCATCAACATAAACGCGCCTTCAAGCGCATCAACTTCATGTGTAGTATCATACCCTTTCCATCCTTGTGTATACCCCGCAAACAATTTACTTTTTGGAAACAGTCTCTGCAAACCAGAAAAAAAACAAAAAGCATTCCAGGGAGTCGGAAAACCCCGATGACAGTTAAAATCAAGCGCTCCGTCTTTATTGATAAGTTTACAGGAAGCCGCTCCAGCGTCCGGATGTGACTTCATAAAATCCACCATATAAGTCAAGGTCTTTGGAGAAACGATCGTATCGGGATTTAAAAATAAAACATAATCTCCTTTCGCGTACGGAATTCCTTTATTATTTCCTGCCGCAAAACCGATGTTGCCGCCATTATCAACTGGATGAAAGGATGTAATTTTGGTATGTTTTTTGTATTCTCTGAATGCTTCAAGTGATCCGTCAGGAGAAGCATTATCGGTCACAATAATTTCAAATTTTCCAGATGTTACTTCCTCAGGATAATTTTTTTCAATAGATTTTATCGCGTCAAGCGTAATGTCCTTGGTGTTATATGAAAGAATAATAATTGACAAATCAATTTGTGCCATGCTGTTCTTTTGTAATTACCCTCATAATAACATATAATATCTCTATGAAAAAAGTGGCAGTCGTCACCGTAAATTTTAACACGGACGAAGATACAATTGCTTTTCTTCATTCACTCAAAAAAGTAAAAACTCCCGATTTTTCGCTCGATGTCATCATTGTAGATAACGGCTCAAAAAATGTTTTCACCCTGCCAGATGATCTGAAAATTGAAAATATTACCCTCATCAGATCTGAAAAAAACACCGGATTTTCAGGAGGTAATAATATTGGTATGAGAAGAGCGCTTGAAGATGGCGCTGATTATATTTTGATTGTCAACAATGACACGATCATGGATCCTGAGATGATAAGCAATCTTTTGGAAGTCCTTATGAGCAAGCCGGAAATTGGCGTCACCACACCAAAAATTTATTTTGCCAAAGGACATGAATTTCATAAAGATAGATATAAACCCGACGAACTAGGAAAAGTTTTTTGGTTTGCGGGTGGGCATACCGACTGGGACAATGTCCAGAGTATTCACCGCGGCGTTGATGAAGTCGACCATGGACAGTACGATACGAACGAAAAAATAACATTTGCAACGGGTTGCTGTATGTTGATTAAGCGGGAAGTTCTGGAAAAAATCGGGCTCTTCGATGACCGGTATTTTCTCTATTATGAAGACGCTGATCTTAATGAGCGCATCCAAAAAGCAGGATATGACATCTATTATGTCCCCCAAGCTATCCTAGTACATGTCAACGCAGCCTCCTCCGGCGGCGCTGGAAATGGAAATGTTTTGCAGGACTATTTTATAACAAGAAACAAAATGCTCTTTGGTATGAGCTACGCGCCTCTGCGAACAAAAATTGCACTGATTCGCGAAAGCCTGAGACTATTACGAAACGGCAGACTTTTCCAGAGACTTGCGATTCGTGATTACTATTTGAGAAATTTCAACAAAGGGACATTTTTTGAGATGAGAGAGAAATTGCATTAGAAAATTTGTATTTTAAACTTCAATCTTTCAGCCCTTCCAGCGCCTTCTCGTATGTTTCAACTAAATACGAATTCTTTGTTACTTTTCCCAGGACAATTAAACTTTTCGCTTTTGTTTGCATCATTAACTTTACCAAATGATATTCAGAAGGCGAGCGATGCTTTTTGTAAAAGTATAATAAATTTTTGTAAATATTTACGATGGCAAACGTTTTACTTGAGCTTCCCTGTTCTTTATGTAGCACCCTCACATCAGGATAGAAGTAAATTCCGAATCCTTGCAAATGAGCTCGGTAACATAATTCCATATCCTCAGTGTACATAAATATTTTCTCGTCAAAACCATGGAGCTTTTCAAAAACCTCTTTTCTAATCAGCAATAAACCGCCCTTGACCCACTCAACCTGTTCAATATTTTTGGGGCTTCTGTCAAGGATGCCCATTTTTTGTCCTCCAATCAAAAGAAGAAAAGCATAACCAGGTGTGTAAAATTTCCCGACTGATGGTTGTAGTGACCCGTCAAAATTCCTCAACTGTCCACCCAAAATCGAGACCTCCGGATGATTTTGGCAATACTCTGCCATTTTCATAAGTCCCTTGTCTTTCACCAGTGTATCGTTATTTAAAAAGAGGATAAACTCGCCTTTGGAGGCATTTGCTCCGATGTTGCAACCAGCACCAAACCCTGCATTTGTAGGGTTTGCGATAACATGCGTGTTATGAAACTTCTTCGTGGAGATTTCTTTCTTGATTTTTTCGACAGAATCGTCCTGAGAATCATTATCGACAATAATGACCTCCATTTTGTTCGAACTCAATTCAGCCTCATACTGTTCCCATAAAGAATCAATGCATGAAATCGTTAAATCAGGTTTCTTATAATTCAGCGTTACGATAGAAAGTACCATATCACTCTTTAAAATCTTTCAGCACATCCTTATCTCTTCTCACAAAATACTTCTTCGCTCGATAGCGCGAATCATTCACCTTATTCATCTGCGCAAGAGCAAGGAAGAAGCCGGTAAAAAAGACCCAGTCACGGCGCGTCAATGCTTTTACCACATGATATGGCATCCAAATGACATGAGAGAAAAGTAAACTGCTATCGGTAATATTCTTCCAGGTAAAAAAGAACTGATTGCGGTAAACGATTTTTTGTATGTGTTTTGGTTTGAACTTGGTTTTTATTGCCCCTTCTTCATGTTCATGCACAACCCGACTTTTTGATTCAAAAATGAGAGTATAACCAGACTTGAGTGCGCGGTATGACAAATCAATATCTTCCCAGTAAAACGGATTGAAAAGAACATCAAGCCCGCCAAGCTTATCCCATATCCGTTTGCGGAACGCTCCACTCCCGCCGCTTACCCAAAAAGTATTTGTCTTATCAAGTTTTCCTGCTTGATGATGAAGAAACCCTCGTGCCCAATAAGCGATACCGCGCCCACGGAGAACCGTTTTCTCATCTTCAATACTTTCATCCATACAACCAACAGCAAACACTTTCTCATCTGAAAAATGCGCAAGAAGCGGCGCAAGAAAATCTTTGTGTGGACGCACATCAGAATTAAGAAGAACCAAAACCTCACCAGTTGCCATTGCCACACCTCTGTTCACGTTTTTTGAAAATCCTGATTCTTTTTTATTGGTATTGTTAACCGTTTTCCCGACGATTCTTTCTCCCTGAAGCGAGCTGATAAATTTTTCGATGACTTCTTTTGAGTTATCCGTTGAAGGATCGTTTGGAATAATAATCTCAACCGTTCCCTTAGTATATTCTTTTGCTGCTGTAAGCACATGAGGCAGGTTTCGTTGCAAAATTTTCTCACCGTTATAATTCGGGACAATAATACTGATATTCATAAAAAGTGAAATTTAGAACTCGCACCTTAAAACAGAAAGAGAATTATAACAGCACCTAATACCACAATCAAAATATACTCTACAACAACTCTCGGGTGCAGCTCATGATGGACATAATGATGCACCATCGCCCATAAAAAGTAAATAAACACCATCATCATAAGATACATAGCCTGCAAATGCGCATTGCCCTGGGCAAAGAACACAAGCGTTAATCCAGCACAAAAAACTACCAAATAAATAAGATAATGCAAAAAATGTTTCTGTAAATTTTTTATCATAGTAAGTTCTAATTCTTAAATCCTAAATCTTTAATCTAAAGTATTGCTCCTGTCCCAATAATAATACCTGCAAGTAAAATAAACAGCAATAATAACATATGATCGGTATTATGTGAGAAGGCTCGCGCAATCTGTTTGCGCTCAACAACAATTGCATCAATTGCCAGAATCAGCACAAAGAAGCCCAGAATTCCAAAGGCGATATCCCGTTTGAGAGAAGTAGCATCAACGATTGGTTGATTTGGTACTGCAGCTTGCCCGGCAAGAGCTGAAGGCTGTCCTATTTGGATATTGCCAACGACAACCTGTGCAGCAGGTGTTGCCTCTTTGCCGGCTCCCACAACTTTCTCAGGTTGTGGCGTAATTGTGACACTGCTTGTGTCGCTCACTGTTCCATCAGAGTTATAGGGGCTTCCGAATTCCTGAACGACGAGTGTTGTGTCTGTGCCAGTGAGCATTCCTGACTGTACGGCAAAACCAATATCCGTGTAATTTGGAGAAAGGAGATTTGCCCTATGTTCAGGGCTATTCATCCATGCATTTAAAACAGAATCGCTTGAATCAAAGCCCCTCGCTAGATTCTCACCTGCATACAAATAATTATATCCTGATTTTCTGATCCAAACCCATGGCGTTGTCCCGTCAGGCGAGACATGCGCCCAGTAATCTTTGGCAAACATATCCTGTGCTTTCATCTGAGCCGCCTTAGTAAGCTCCGGATTCAAAACAAGAGGTGCAAGCCCGTTTGCTTCTCGATCTGCATTGGTATCCTTGAGTAAATCCTGAACGGTTATTGAACTAGTAGAATCTCCCAGCACTCGAGGGTACTGTTTGTGTGCTCCCTGGATAACAAGAATCGTGGCAATAAGCAAAGCAATAACAAGGAGTAAACTATCATGGTGCAAAACGCGCGAGCGGTGCTTATTGGATTCATGAGGAATAAAAAGATGATGCAAAAATCCTCTCATACCCTCAAGTATAGCATGAGAAATAAAAAGGAGTAAATAAAAAGATAAATGGGTAAGTTAAGATAAAGAACGGAAGAAAAATTATCTCTGTCTTTTACATCTGGCGTGAAGTCCTTCAGTAACGTTTCTGTCATATATATTATGTAGATTCACCTTTATACCTGTGTATTTGTCCCCGACCCAATCACTAGCATATATAGCTGCTTTCGCAGTTCCAGCACCTAAAAAGTAAATCGTTGTCCCTTCTCCTACAGTACTTGTTACAGTTCTCAAAAACTCTGGCTCTGGAGAGAGCCTGTAAGCAGCAAAACCGCCTGCTAAGGCAACAGCTGCTGCTGTCCCTTTCTGGACTAAGTTAATACTCCTGCTAGGATTAGGAAGATTTTGTTGTCCATCTTTTGTACCAGCCGCAGAGTCTTCATTCCTCGTGGTTCTTAATTTTCTAACTCTACCTGCAACACGTCTTACACCTTCAGCAGCAACTGCTCCTTGCACCACTGCTCCTGCTACATAATTCACTGCATCCGGAGAAACTTTTATAGTAATAAGACCGCCGGCTACCAAGGCAGCTATTGCCCCTGGTCCATAAAAATCGAGCAAAGATCCATATGGTAATTGATCTGATGGTTAATCTGGCCGTTCTGGCTTAGGTTGTTCTGTCATGGTGACGAGTATGCTATAAACTATAGGCTTAATCAACCTGCTAACTGCAAATTTTTAAAGAGAAGTATTAATAAACGGCTTCAACGGACTCTCCGACTTTTCTCCCATTTACAGGAATCTGGAGAAGAAAACCCAATGCATTAGCAATACTCAAGCCTACTCGAGTTCCTGTAAATGACCCCGGTCCGGGGTTGACTTCGATTTCTGATAAATCTTTCAACTGCAAATCATGCTCTCTCAACAATTCTTCCATCATTGGTAGCACAACCTGCGCCTTCCGGGTATCCAATGGTTGTATCTTGATAAAATCTTTGCCATCAATTCGCAACGTAACTGTCACTTCTTTATTATTTGTCGTATCAATAAATAGAATAGTTTCCATACTAATTCGTTCTCACTTCAACCGCTCCTTGCCGTAATACTTTCCAGGGCTCTTTTGTACAATCAATAACTGTTGATTCTTGTCTGTTTTTGACTTCTCCCGGAACAACAATATCAACAAGCTTTGTCAGTTCAGGATCAAGATCCTCAAAAGAATATGGTGTTTTCTCACCTGAAAAATTTGCTGATGTCCCGATAATCGGTACACCAACACCATTAATAAGCCCAAGTGTTGTCAAATGGTTTGGCACACGAACACCAAGCGTGTCTCTTCCACCTCTCACAAAAGCCGGAATTTTTTCTGTCTGGCATTGCAGGACAATAGTCAACGCACCTGGCCAATATGGCTTGATCAATTTCTCAATCACCTCGGACGGGACAGGTTGTAAATATTCCTGCGCCATGTGAAGATCTGAGACAAGAGTGGGAACAGCTTTGGTTTCTGCCCGTTTACGAATCTTGAATAATCTTTTGATTGCCGCCTCATCATCAATACGACAGCCGATCCCAAATGCTGTGTCTGTCGGGAAAATTGCAATTCCGCCGTTTTTTAAAATATGAATTGCTTTTGCAATAGTATCCATGCTCGTATTTTAGCATAACTTCAAACTGTCATCCCCGACTTGATCGGGGATCCATAAAATAATAAACGGGATTCCTGCCTACGCAGGAATGACAAGGTTTTCTTGACATCTTTACTCTTCCCGTCTATCCTAGATATACCATGAATCCAGCCCAAGAAACAGCATCTCAACATTATAATGATCAGCGGAAACGAACGTTTCTTTTTTCACGAATGACAGTCATTCTTTCAATGGCTGTACTTGTTGTAGCGCTTGGAGTTAATATTTTCGTCCTCACATCCGCGAAGAGCAATACACTTAAATCAAATGCCTATTCCGATACAACTTCTCCTCAAAACTTGCCTGCTCTGCCGCAAGGATGCTCCTACCAGAAAGCTGCTAACGGTTTGGCTGTCGTTTGTCCTACGCCAACGCCCACACCTCTTGCAACTATCCCAATAAGCGTTTCCCTTCCCAAGCTCCCTGATTCGTGCAGTATCCAAACTTCAGCAAGCGGAAGTGCTATTCAATGCAGCACGCCGAACACACCTATTCCGACAATCCCAGTCACCTTTCCGACAAACTGCACAGCAACGCCACAGGCAGATATTGCAGCATGTAAAAATGGTGAAGGAAAATTTGTCGCGGTTCCGCTCCCAGCACTTCCTGATGGCTGTTCGTATGGATTGCAAGGAACTAAAGATTATGTAAGCTGTACGGCTCAGTAACGGATTTCTCTTTTTTCGTCACCGAGATACGTGAAGTAAATATTTATCCTATTTGCCGGCAGAAGATTCTCAATTTTATCAGGCCATTCAATCGCAACAATATTCTCCCGCTGATTAAATAATTCAAACAGTCCTAATCCTTGTGCATCTTGCTCCCCCTCAATCCTGTATAAATCAACATGATAAAGATTTCTAATCCCTAGTCCCTGATCCCTATTCCCTATCTGATAGGTTCTCATAATAATAAATGTCGGTGAAATAATGTTGCGCGTTATCCCAAGTCCTTTTGCGAGACCTTGCATGAATGTTGTTTTTCCGGCTCCTAGATCGCCATACAATGCCAAAACTTCGTCGCCTTTTAAGGTTTTTGCAAAATCAAAACCCAATTGCTGTGTTTCTTCAAAACTGGAAGTAATTGTTGTTTTTTCCATCGTTTTTTTCCTTACTTCTTGATTCTTTTTAAGTATAGCAGTATACCACACGCAATAAACAAAATGCCTCCAAGAGACAACGCAATGATCTGCGGAAAAGAATTTGATGATTTTTTCATTTGATCCTTTTTGGGTGATCGTGTTATCTTTTTCTTCACTGGTGTTTGTGTTGCCAAAACGACTGCCGGAGAAGCACTATCACTTGCAGTTTCCTCTGAAGGAAGAGTGCTGATTTGCAAATTACTTTCCGAAATGGCATCTGCAAGGACTGCTTCGTTATTTGTTGAAGTATTGACTGAGGTTGTACTCTTCGCGGGTTTGGGCGTTGCAGTAGGCGTTGGAGGTTTGGTTGGTTTTGCCGTAGGTATTGGTGTCGGAGTATTTGTCGGCATTGGGGTAAGTGTGGGGAAAGTAAGTACTATTGGGATAGCGCTTGCCTTGGATTCTTCATTATTATAGCTGCCGCTTGCCGTATATCTCCGGACACGTAAAAAATAGCTACCGCTGCCATTGTAATCATCGGAAATAGTGTCCCCTATTCTCGCCTGCATATCTCCTGACCATGTACCGTCACTTCCAATGGTAATAGGCAAATATGAGGAGCCGACTGAACCGCTATACCAGTCAGTACCATTATATGTTTCGCCAAAATAATTTGTCGTACCGTCTTTATAGAGATCAATCCGTAAATAATTCGTGCCTGTTGAAGCACCTGAAACAGCTACTGATATGGCAAAAGGGTCTGTGCCAATTGAGGAAGGAGGATTGGTAACTGTAATAGAGACAGCATACGCACTAGGAACTGAGAGAAAAAGGCAAAGTAAAAATGCAAATGAAAAAATGAAAAATGAACTCATCCATTAAAGTATAAACATATTTATAATAGATGAGCAATAGGATAACTACATGGAGACATTATCCACTTCAACAATACTACCCATTGAATATTTACTCGTAAAAGGAATGTCGTGTCCGTTTGGAGTAAACGGATCATTCATCTGATAATTTCCGCTAGAACCACTAATAAGAACAACAAAATGGTCAGGGTATGGACCACCGTCATAACTAATACCAACTATAACAGGATCAGAAATGGTACTTGGGATAGCAGCAGAACTGCTTCCTAAACGAGAACGGGTGCTCGATACGCCATTTGCAGAAACTGAAAAATCCAAAAGGGCAGCAGGAATTCCACTAAAATTACCTGAATTCGAATTTATTGAAAGCGGCGTCACGTCTTTATGACCATAATGCGTATAAATCATCGCCATTGAAGTCATAAGACAACCATCTGCAGCAATGGAATATTGCGTGCCGTCAAGCGCAATGCCCCCCCATTGAGAATCACGCTGATTATAATAGCATCCCCAACTGTCACACACCGTCTCATTACCAAGAAGTGATGCGCCACCCTGACTTGTTGCGAAATTGCTAAAACTTGAAAGTTGAGCTTCAGTTTGTGCAAGTAGTTTCTCATAGGTCTGTTCATCTCCTTGAGTCTGGCCTAACAAATTTTGTTTCGCCTGTTTTTGTGAATCCAGATCTTGTGTATATTGTTGAAGTTGAGTATTGAGTGCAAGTACTTGTATCTTTTCTGACTCAAGAATTGCTTTCTGATGCGCATAGTCGTCACGTGCTTGCTGTGTATCGTAGAGCAGTTGCGTATCATGCTGCTGCACAAATTTGAGATAATTTTCTTTCGTAACGAGATCTCCGATATCATTTGAACTCAAGAGTACCTGCATATCAGTTGCCGAACCTGCTTGATACGTTGCAACGATATGGCTCAACAAGACTTTGGTAACATTGGTAAGTGAAGATTCGAGACTGCCCATTCGTTTTGTCGCAGAATCAATATCCATCGTGAGACTCATAATCTGTGCCTGTGTCTCACTAATTTTATCTTGGGTAAGTTCAATCTGACTATCCATCGCGCCGATCTGAGACGAGAGTGTATCACCTTGTGATTTCAGATCAGATACTTTTTGTTGCAAGTCAGATATCTTTTGATTTAATTGCTGAACGGTTGAAGAATTATCATTCGAGCTGCTTGAGTCTGAAGTAGGCGTCGGTGTCGCGGAAGAAGTAGGCGTTGGAGAAACATCTGCAGATGCAGAAACTCCGGAAAAACCGAAAAAAATAAGGCAAAATAAAATTGTAAATTTTTTCATACTATTTAATTATTGTCATTCTGGCTTGTCCAGAATCAAAACGATCCTGGATGCGCTCGTTCCTCGCTTACCAGGATGACGATCACTTTAAATACCGAAGAACGGCAAGCGAACTGGCGAACACGCCAAGAAGTACAGCAAGCACTAATTCTCCAAATAGCAACCCAACAAAGAATACCGGCGAAATGGGAAAAATTGGAATCCCATGCAAAAACGTTTCAAGATCCGGTGAAAAATAGAGCAACGCACCCGAGGCAATTATCCATCCAAGAAGTGTTCCAATAGCTCCATAAAAAACTCCTTCAAGCATAAAGGGCAATCTGATATACCAGTTGGTTGCTGATAGGAGTTTCATAATTTCAATCTCATCTCGCCGCTGGGATACCTTGAATCCAATCACCGTCATCATAATAAAGACTGATACAACAGTCAACAGAATAATAAGAATGATTCCAATAATTCGGATCGCGTTTGTCCACTGCGTCAAACGCGACACAATATCCTTTTGATAAACCACCTGCGAGACATAAGGCGATTTGTTGATAATATTAGAGACAGTACTAAGATCTTCAATTTTTACGGTTGAAATTTCAAGCGATGCCGGAAGGATATCGGCTGTTACTAAATCCAAAAGCAGCGGATCATTTTTATTTTGCGCTTTATAAATCTGAAGCGCCTGATCTTTGGAAACATATTTCATCGAGGAGATCATGCCTGTCTGGTTCAATTGATTTTTGAGGTCATCAATATTCTGCTCCGTTGCTGTATCTTTGAAAAATGCTGTTACTTGTGGTTTGGATTCAAAGAAATTGAGAACCTGTGATGAACCAAAGACAATAAATGCAAAAACGGTAATCGCAAGAAATGTGAGTACCATAATAAGCACTGCAGCAAGAGATTGATAAGGACTTCTTCTGATATGTTTAAGCGTTGTTCTTGTTACTTTCATAAACTAATCTTTATGCTCATGCTCTTTTTTATGCTTGCTGGCCTGATCTTTGGTCAACTTTCCTTTTTCAAGAATCAGTGTTCGATTGCGCAAGCTATTCACGATATCGGCATTATGCGTTGCCATAAGAATTGTGGTACCGCTTGCGTTAATATCCTGCAGCAGTTTAATAATCTCCCAGGATGTCGCGTTATCCAGATTTCCTGTCGGTTCATCAGCAAGAATAATCTCGGGTGAGAAAGCAAGAGCTCGGGCAATTGCCGCCCGCTGCAATTCTCCTCCAGAAAGTTGCACAGGGAATTTATCACGATGATCGGCAATGCCAACGCGCTCGATAATTTCCTCTACCCGATCTCGCGCTTCTTGAGAATCGATATTGCCGACTTCCAGTGGGAACATGATATTCTCATAAATCGTCCGATCTCGAAGCAGCTTAAGGTCTTGAAATACCATCCCGATATTTTTCCGCAAGACGTGAATTTTTTTTTGCGGCAAATTCACCAAATCCCAGTCTCCAATAAAAATTGATCCACTTGAGGGAACCGCATCACGAATCAGCAACCGGAATAAGGTTGTTTTGCCCGACCCTGAAGGTCCGACAAGAAAAACAAATTCTCCCCGATCAATGGAAAAAGTTATGTCTTCAAGTGCTGTATTCCCTGTCGGGTATTGTTTGGTAACATTTTCAAAACGAATCATACTTACTCAACTTGTACTTTCCCTACATCCATCAGCCAACCAGCATGTTGCGCTGCTTGTGTCTGTCCCCAGACTTTTATTTTGGAGCCAACAAATTGCGAAAGATCAACTGATGATGAAGTAAGATAAACATCTTGGCTAGCACCACCCGGGCGAACTAAATGATAAGCTCCTTCTCCATCAATTCCACCATTTTGCAAGGTTCCTTCGGCAGTATCTTTGAAGACTGATGGATCACCGTTGCCATACATTTTTCCTTTCACTAGATTACTTGGCTTAAGTGCATTGGGAATAAAATTTGCCCCTGCCTGCGTAGAAAACAATGATGCGCTGTAACCCACTCCTACACCTAACGCAATCATAAGAATCAAAACCATCACAACAATCCCTCCGCCTACCCCTTGTTTTGCCGGAGTAAATGATTGCATCACAGTCGGATTGGTTCCTGTTGGTTTCGCGGGCTGTGTGGATTTAGGTGTTTTATTTTCTTGATTTTCCATGGGCATAGTTACTTTCTTAGTAAAGCATATTTGAGAAGTTTTGGCAACAGTCTTGACGGCTGACGCTAATTATTGTAAAAGCAAAAGTATGAAAACAAAAATTATGGGGATACTCAATGTCACCCCGGATTCTTTCTCCGATGGCGGCAACTATACAACTCCAACAAAAGCAGTCCAGCGAGCCAGACAAATGCTTGAAGAAGGAGCAGATTATATTGACATCGGTGGTGAATCAACCCGCCCGGGATCTGAGAATGTAACAGAAGATGAGGAATTAAAACGTGTGATTCCCGTAATTAACGCAATAAGAAACCAACTTGGTCGTGAGGTCAGACTTTCCATTGATACTTGGAAAGCAAAAGTTGCCGATGAGGCATTACGAGCTGGAGCCAATACAATAAATGCTCTCGGAGGTTTTTCATTTGATGAAGAACTCGCAGTAGTAGCAGCTAACCATCGCTGCATGATTATCGTCTATCATATCAAGGGCAAACCCAAGACAATGCAGCAGGGAGAAATAACATATTATGATATTTGCCGCGAAATAGAAAACTTCTTCGAGCAGCAAATTTCATTTGGAGAAAAACATGGAATAAACCGTGATCAATTCATCCTTGATCCTGGCATTGGGTTTGGCAAAACGGTTGAGCAGAATATTGAAATAATAAAAAACTTTGCGACATTTAAGAAATTCAATTTACCCCTTCTTATTGGCGTGTCGAGAAAAAGCCACCTCGGGATGATCCTGAAAGATGAATTAGCTATCGAGACCACACCGACAGAAAGGATTGAGGCATCTCTTGCTGAGAGTGCTATTGCCGTTCAAAATGGCGCAACGATAGTAAGAACTCATGATATAATACAGACGAAAAAATTTCTGGCTGTTCTCGAAAAATTATTATGACCCACCAAACCGACACACTCTTTATCAACGAACTTGTTGTCCCCTGTATTATTGGCGTATTTGACCAAGAACGCAAAGAAAAACAAAACGTCATTATCTCAATTGCGCTTTCTGTTGATACTCAAAAAGCTGGACAAACGGACGATATCAAAGATACAGTAAGCTACCACGACATTGCACAAGAAATAACGACAATGGTTGAGGTATCGCACTATTATCTCCTTGAAAAACTTGCGCAAGCTGTTGCTGATATCTGTCTCAAAAACAAACGGGTTGAGAAAGTGACAGTACATATAGCAAAACCGAATGCTCTCAAAATTGCGAAATCATCTGCCATTGAAATTATCCGATACAATGACAAATAAAAACATCGAAAAATTGATAACGCAACTACTCATTAAATTGGGCGAAGACCCAACTCGTGAAGGACTCAAAAAAACACCCCAGCGTGTCGCCAAAATGTATGGCGAAATAACAAATGGCTATCGCATGTCACGTAAAGATACAATAAATGATGCAATCTATGAAGAGAAAGTCCACAATATGATTATCTTGCGGGATATCGAACTCTACAGTCTTTGTGAACATCATCTCCTCCCATTTTTCGGTAAATGTCACATCGGATATATTCCCGGTAAACATATTATTGGTGTTAGCAAAATCGCCCGCATAGTCGATCGGTTTGCCAAACGCCTGCAAATCCAGGAACGGTTAACGCAGGAAATCGCAAAAGAATTGAAAGACGTGCTTGCTCCCTTTGGCGTCGGCGTTATTATCGAGGCACAACATCTCTGTATGATGATGCGTGGAGTTGAGAAACAAAATTCCGTCATGATAACCTCCTCTGTCCTTGGCTCATTCAGAGAAGATCAAAAAACCAGGGAAGAATTTTTTTCCATTGTAAATAAAACGCAATGAATATCGGTGTCTTCACTACGATAAAAGTCAGACAGGGAGTCCCTCTTTTTTTCGAAGAACACCAAAACCGCCTCCTCACTCACACGAAAGCACTAAAAATAAAACAACCGACAAATCTAGAAAAAAAAGTTAAAAACTTTATTAAAAAAAACTCACTCACTGACTGCGCGCTACGCATTACCTGCATCGACAAGAAAGTCTTACTAGAATCCCGCCCCATCCCTCCGGTTAACCCTATTTCCCTTATCACCTTTACCGACACAAGAAATCAAAACAAAATCTACAAAACGACTGAGCGAGCCATCAACGAACAAGCAAAAGAATTCGCTGCAAAAAATCATGCCAATGATGCACTATTTATAAATAACAATTATCTTATCGAGTCAACAATCGCCAATATCTTTTCTCTCAATGAAAAAGGAGAAATAATCACACCGCCGCTTGACGGCAAAGGACTTGCAGGAATCGCAAGAAAAATAATCATGAAAAACCTCCCCGTCCGTGAAGAAAAAATTCCGCAAAACTCCACACAACCGATTGTCTTAATAAATAGTCTTCGAGTCCAAATGATAACGCATCTTAATGGCAAAAAACTACAAAATGCGGACAAACTTTTTCAAACAATAAAAACAACCTTAGAAAAAACAGAAAACGAGTATCTCTCTGGGGAAAATAAACTTTTTTATAAACTGTTACCAACGTGGCAAAATCCTGAAAAAGTATTTACGATACTTTTCGCTGGTGAACAGAATTCTTTTTGGCTAGATAGTAGTCTTACCAATAAAGAAAACCGTTTCTCCTATATGGGTACACCAACAGAAATCTATTCTTATCGTCTTAAAAATGAAAAAACAAAAGACATTTTTACTTTTATGGATCAACAACTGGTAAAAAATCGCATGACAGCTAAACTTCCATTCCCTTTTATTGGTGGCTTTGTTGGATACTTTGGTTACGAAATAAAAGCACTTACAGGTGGAAAAAGTACACAGCAGTCGCCGTACCCAGATAGTCTGTGGTACAAAGTAGAAAGATTTATCGCGTTTGATCATAAAGAAAAAAAAGTATATCTTGTCTGTCGTGGAAAAAATAAAACAGAAGCAGATGAATGGTTTGAAACAGTAAAAAATAAACTTACACAAAATCACTATTCCAAACTTGTTTCTCAATATCACAAAGAAAAACCTGTTTTTCGTCTGGCACGCGATCAGAAACAATACCTCACCGACATCAACACCTGCAAAAATTATCTAGCGAAAGGAGAAAGCTATCAAATTTGCCTGACCAATACCATACAAACTGAAAGTGACATAGATCCGTTTATTCTTTATAAGATGCTCAGAAAAAAGAATCCTGCCCCTTATTCTGCATATATTAAATACAAAAATCTCGCAGTTATTTGTTCTTCTCCTGAGTTATTTTTACAAATAAATCCAGATAAAACAGTTACGACAAAACCAATCAAAGGAACCATGCGACGAGGACAAACAGCAATAGAAGATGCGGAATTAAAACAGCAGCTTATGGAGAGCAAAAAAGACTGGTCTGAGAATGCCATGATTGTGGATCTTCTCCGAAATGATCTCGGAAAAGTATGTGAATTCGGTTCCGTAAAAGTGACAAAATCAATGACAATCGAATCCTATCAAACAGTTCATCAACTCGTCTCAACAATCACCGGCAAACTTCGAGCTGATGTCTCGCTCCTTGATTGCATCAAAGCATGCTTTCCTGGTGGATCGATGACGGGTGCACCAAAAAAGAGAACTATGGAAATAATTGATTCTCTGGAAAAACAGGCGCGCGGTATTTATTCAGGAGCGTTGGGATTCCTGAGTTTTAATCAAACAGCAGTTCTTAACATCGTCATCCGTACCATTATCGCAGAGAAAAATAAGCTGTCCATGGGAGTAGGTGGCGCAATTCTTACTGACTCAGATCCCCAAAAAGAATATGAAGAAATGCTTCTCAAGGCAAAGGCTCTTCTGGAATCAATCCAAGAAGCAGTGTATACTAAGCCTATGCATACAGTTTTTCTTGCACTTGGCACAAACGTCGGCAATAAAAAAAATAACATCAAACAAGCCATTGCAACACTTGAAAAACATTTGGGGAAGATAGAATCGGCAAAACTTTATGAAACCAAACCAATGTACTTTGAAGATCAGGATATGTTTCTCAATACGGTTATCAAAGGAAAGACATCGCTGACGCCGCAAGAACTTTTGGCGTTTGTGAAATTATCTGAAGAAGAATTAGGAAGACAACAACGTTTCCCTAATGGCCCCCGAGAAATTGACATTGATATTCTTTTCTATGATAAGCTTATTTATGAAAGCGCTGATCTGATAATTCCCCATCCACGCATCAGAGAACGAGATTTTGTACTCAAACCTTTTACTGATATTGAACCCAATTTCCTCCATCCTGTTTTACAAAAAACCATGAAAGAATTATATACTGATCTAGCAAAGCAAAACAAAAAGGAGAAAAAATGAAAGTAACCGCATATAAAACTCACAAAATCGGCGTTGGAGAAGATATCTTCGCAATTCTGAATCGATATTTACCATCTTTGAAAGAAAAATCTGTCGTTGCGATTACCTCAAAAATTATTTCTCTTTGCCAGAAAGATGTTATCAAAAAAGAAAAAGACACTGAGAAAATAGAACTTATTCCTTTAGAAACTGACTATTATCTCGGTGATGAGTACCCAAGAAAATATGGACAAATTATCAGCATAAAAAACCACACACTTACCGCAAGCGGAGGTATTGATGAATCAAATGGCGACGGCTATTTTATTTTGTGGCCCAAAAATTTACAGGAAATAACAAACAGAGTTTGGGAGTATTTAAAAAAGAAAAACGCTATTCAAAGCCTCGGAGTAATCATTACCGATAGCAAAACATCACCACTACGATGGGGGGTAACAGGCATTGCACTCAGTTGGTGTGGACTTGAACCGCTAAAAAATTATATCGGACAACCCGATATCTACGGACAAATTATGCGTGCTGAAAAAACAAGCATTATTGACAGTCTTGCAACAGCAGCAACAGTTGTTACTGGGGAGGGCAATGAACAGCAGCCGCTCGCTGTTATTGAAGATGTTGATTTTGTAGAGTTTCAAAACCGTCCCCCAACAAATGAGGAAATAAAAGGTTTACAAATTGCTATAAAAGATGATCTCTTCGAACCACTACTTACTTCAGTGAAATGGAAAAAAGGCGGGAAGTAAATACAATAGTCATTCTGGCTTGTCCAGAATCTTTTTATACAAATCTTCAAAACTGGGATTTATTTTTCTTATCATTGCTAACTTATCAACTCTGTTCATATCTTTTATTTGTTTTTCTCTAATTATTGCACTCATAATTGTATCTCAAGATTCATAATAAACCAGTTTATGGAGTTTATATTTTGAAGTAAACCCTTTTACTAAATCATTTCTATGCTGATAAACTCGTTTATTAAATCACTTGTTACACCTGTATATAATGTTGGCCTCTTATTTGCCATTATATAAATATACTCCTGTTTCATAATTTAGATCCTGGATGCGCTCTCCGACAAAGCAGGATCGCTTACCAGGATGACTGCTATAACGTCCGCAGCTCTTCTTCAATAAACTGATCCAATTCTCCATTGAGCACCGCATCGGTGTTGCCGGTTTCAACACCTGTCCGCAAGTCCTTAACCATTCTATAAGGATGCAGGACATATGAGCGGATTTGATTCCCCCAGCCCGGTGTCTTGTAGCCGCCTTTTAATTTTGCTTCTTCCTTTTTCCGCTCCTCTTCTTGTATCGCCCATAATTTCGCTTTGAGCAGTTTCATGGCAAATTCCCGATTTTGCCCCTGATAGCGCTGCGTCTGTGCAGTAACGACAATGCCTGTCGGTTTATGTTTCAGACGAACTGCAGTTGAAACTTTATTCACATTCTGCCCGCCATGTCCGCCAGAACGGAATGCATCAAATTCGATATCGTCCTCTTTTATTTCAATATCTCCCGTCTCTTGAGAAACTTCAGGTAATACTTCAACCATTGCAAACGATGTCTGGCGTAAATTATCTGAGTTAAATGGTGACAAACGTACCAATCGATGAACACCCGCCTCGTGCTTGAGAGTTCCAAAGGCATACTTACCCGCAACAGACAATGTAATACTCTTCAAGCCTGCCTCTTCACCAGGTGTTTCGTCAAGAATTTCATACGACCAACCTCTTTTTTCAAAATACCTCGTATACATGCGGAACAACATCTCAGCCCAATCCATCGCTTCCGTCCCGCCCTGTCCTGAATGAATTGCAAAAATTGCGTTTGATTTATCATACGGAGATGAAAAGAAAAGAAGCATTTCCAAACGTTTAAGTAATTTTTCTGCCTCAGCATATTCGCCTTCTTCCATCCACAATTGCAAGAGCTCAATATCCTCGACCTCTTTTTGCAAAGAAGAAAGTTCTTTCATTTTTTCAGCGGCAGTCTGATGATCATCCCAAAAATCAGGCTTCATGCTTTCTGCTTCAAGCACTCGAATTTGTTTACGCTTTTCATCAACACCAACTCTTTCAACTAATTTGTTCACCCGTTCTTTTAATTCTTCCATAAATATAACTGTCAAAGCTTCTTCAAAAAAAATTTTCGTTCCGAGCGAGAAATGAATTTTGCGAATAAACCTTACTTTTTTTTGTCTCTTGATTCTAACACATTATTTGCCTGAGATTGAAGATAATTTTTTATGCTCGTCGCATCCTGAGGAACTCTCTGAAAACGCGATAATCCATTGACAATATCAGAAATTTTGACCTGCATAAGTTGCTGTTCTGCTGAGCCGACTTGAGAATTGACATCGTTTCCTATTTGTCCGGCAATTTCCTGAGCCCTGCTGGTACTTGCTCCTTTCACCCCGACTTGTTGCTGGAGTTGGCCGGCGTAATTCGTAACAAAATAAATAATAGCAATAAGCACCAAAACTGCAATAAGATTGCGCAAATGTTTCATATTATCCAGTATACCGCAAATAAAAGTTTTAAAAAATAAAATCGAAGACTTTGAAGCTTTTTATTGTTGCCCACCGTTTTTATCAGGTGCCTAAAATTGAGGCTTGACACATGATTGTAAGCAACCTATAATGAGGTAGCTCTTGTTCTCATGACTTGTCAATTTGCTTTAAAAAGTAAGAATATACTATCTCTTTTTTTCGTACCCGCATCACTGCGGGTTTTTTGATTTAAATGGGCAAAAATATGAATATATCCCTACGTGAAATTCGTAGAGATTTGTCACCAAGAGAAAAATGTGGAGTAGTTGGCGTATGGGCAACCGACGATACTGCACCATATATCGCACGACGTGCCCTGGCTTCCCTCCAGCACCGTGGTCAGGAAAGCGCAGGCTTAAGCGTACTTACTCCCGAAGGCAAAATTGCAACTTACAAAAAAATGGGACTTGTTCCTCATGTATTGACAGAAAGCGTCCTCAAACGATTAGGACCAGGATACTTAGCAATTGCTCAAAACCGTTACGCAACCTTCGGAGGATCTCACGAAGGCAATGCTCAGCCGATAGCAATGTCAGATGGCAAATATCAGCTCAGTCTCGGACATAACGGCAATATCCCCGATGTTTCAAATCTCAAAAGCCAACTGAGCGCTCGTTTTAAAGCCTCAGGTGATACAGAACTCATAACAGCACTTATCCATAAGAAACGCAAAACGGAATATACTAGTTGGACAGAAACACTTATGAATGTCCTGCCTGAACTTCGTGGTGCCTATTCACTTACGATACTTACCAATGATGGATCACTTTTCGGCGTCAGAGATCCGTATGGGATCAGACCATTAGCGCTTGGTCAGATGGAAAACGGGTGGATTCTTGCATCAGAATCGTGCGCGCTGGATGCTGTTGGTGCTGACTTCATTCGCGAGATTAAGCCAGGCGAGATTATCAAAATAGATAAAAAGGGTACGATCACTTCATATTTCTTTGGTGAACCAAAACGTCCACAGTATTGCATGTTTGAATGTGTCTATTTTGACAGACCTGATAGTTTTGTAAACGGTATCAGAATTCGTGCGGGACGAGAAGCATCAGGGCATTTGCTTGGGAAACGGATGCGAGAGAAAGGCATTATGCCCGACGCTGTCGTTCCAACCTTTGACTCAGGCTATCCAGCAGCGAAAGGAACTGCGCATGAGCTTGGTCTTCCAATGGTTGAAGCAATAACAACAAGCCATTATGTCGGACGAACTTTTATCCAACCCGGACAATCTAATCGCATCACAGCAGTAAACGGCAAACACAACATCGTCCCCGATGAAATCAGAGACAAAAACGTTGTGATCGTTGACGATTCAGGTGTCCGGCTGACGACGAGCATCGCACTTACCAGAAAATTCCGAGAAGCAGGCGCAAAGAAAGTATATATCGCCTTTGCGAGCCCGCCGGTTGTAAACCAATGTGATTTAGGTATTGATATGCGTGATAAAAAAGAATTGCCAGCAGCAAAATTTGAAGATGAGCCGGTTGAAGTAATCGAGCAAAAAATGGCAGAACATATAGGCGCGGATGCAGTGATCTATTTGCCAATGGAACAAACAGCGCAGGCGTTCGGCGGCAAACCACGAGATTTTTATTACACGCCATTTGGAGGACCCCATCCAATTCGTGGCAAACAGGAAGTCTTTCCGAAATTAAAGCACAAGATTACAGGCAAACCAAAAATCAGTGTCTTTGCCTCACATCACTCCAAAGGAAGTAATTTGGAAAATATCATCAATCATATTGAAAGCGGAAATATACAAGCACAGATTATTGATGTTCTTTCAAGCAGTAAAGATTCTTATAGTTTAGTCAGAGCAAAAAATCATAAGATTCCTACAACTGTTATTCCTTTTGAGGGAGACCTTTCCGACAAGACTGCAAGAGAAAACTATGAAAAATTATTAATCGCTCATATAGAGAAAACCAAACCTGATATGATTCTTTTATCAGGTTGGAATATTGTATTAAGCGATTTCTTTTTGAAAAAAATGGAAGACTTGCAGATTCCAGTGATCAATCATCATCCTGCACTTTTGACAAGTGAAGCAAATCAGGAAGTAACCACATCCATGGGTAAAATTCCTGTTATAAGAGGTAATAACAAATTTGAAGCTTCCTTTACTAGTTCTATTCCTGTTTCCGGATTGAGTGTCCACCAAGTACTTCCGGGTAATATGTATGACGTGGGCCCCGTTATAATGAAATCGGAAGTAAGAAAGAGATCAGAGGATACTTTGGAAACATGGGAAGAACGAAATCGGGAAATGGAGTATCTGTTGTTACCGGCAGCACTTAATCGAATTATACACGTTATGAAATCAGGTATTGATATTAGTAAAGGTGAATTTCCATGGGGGAAATAATAAGAAAATATGGAAGCATTAATACAAAAAACAAAAAAATCACTTTTATCGACAATACTGCGCAGCGTTATAATAAATAACACTGAGCGAGCGCTGGAACAAAGCACGTTTAAAAATTGTGAATGAGTTGTCAGGGGGAATCCCGCCCTTGTGGCGAAAGGGGGAGGATAGTCCCCCGACAAACGAATGAGCAATTTTAGTGCGACTTCCTAGCGAGTAAACTTTTGGTTACAAAAGTAGAGAAACAATTATGCAAAAGAAAAATGTATTAATAATAGCTTCCGGTGGACGTGAACATGCAGTTGGGTGGAAGCTGAAACAGTCTCCTGAAGTCGGCAAGATTTATTTCGCTCCCGGCAATCCAGGAACAGCCACTGTCGGAGAAAATACTGGCATTGCCGCAACAGATTTTGACGCGCTTATCGATTTTGCCAAAAAGAAAAAGATTGATCTGACCGTCGGCGCACCGGATGATATCCTTGCAGCAGGTGTCGTCAATGCGTTCCAAAAAGCAGGACTCAAAATTTTTGGTGCCACAAAAGAAGCTGCTCAAATTGAATCTTCAAAAGCCTTTGCCAAAGAGCTTATGAAAAACGAAGGCATTCCAACTGCAAAATATGAAACCTTTACTGATGCCAAAAAAGCAAAAGCATATGTGAAAAAACACGGCGCGCCAATTGTCATCAAAGCAAGCGGATTAGCACTTGGCAAAGGAGTTGTCGTCGCACAAACGCTTGATGAAGCACTCATTGCTGTCGATGATGCAATGGTCAACAAAGTCTTTGGCGAAGCAGGATCGGAAGTCGTCATTGAAGAATTCATGGAAGGAAAGGAAGTTTCAATCCATGCCTTTTCAGACGGCGAACATGTCGTTCTTTTTCCAACATCGCGTGATCATAAGCCCATTTTTGAAGGAAACAAAGGTCCCAATACCGGTGGCATGGGAACCATTGCTCCTCTTCCTGAGATAACGAAAGAACAACTTGAAGAAATTAAAAAGAAAATCGTACTTCCAGCAATCAAAGGCATGAAAAAACGTGGCACTCCTTTTGTTGGCTGCCTCTATCCGGGACTTATGATAACCAAAGATGGGCCCAAAGTTGTTGAATTCAATTGCCGGTTTGGTGATCCGGAAATGGAATCGTATATGCGACTTTTGGATAGCGACCTCTTTGAATTTTTACATGCATGTGTTGAAGGAACTTTGGATCAAATAAAAGTTACCTGGTCCAAAAAATCAGCCTGCTGCATCATCATTGCATCAGCAGGATACCCTGCTAGTTCTCACAAAGGTGATGTCCTGTACGGACTGGATAAAGTCGCAAAAGATGTTGTGGTCATGCACATGGGCACCAAACAAGACGGCGATAACGTAGTAACCAACGGCGGACGCGTTGTCGGTGTAACTGCAGTTGGCAAAACACTCGATGACGCACTCAAACTCGCATACAAACAAATTGGTCCAAAAGGAATTCACTTCGACGGCATGCAGTACAGAAAGGATATTGGAAAGATTTGATGATAAAGGCAGTTATCTTTGACATGGATGGACTCATTGTAGATACAGAAATAATCCAATCAAAAGCACTGGAACAACTTCTCAAGAATTACGGCAAAAAACCTCTACCTTATCCCAATGGTCTCATTCATATCCCTGGTGAGGCAGGAAAGGCTAGCTATAAACGTCTACAAGAGCTATATCATCTTACAGATACTCCTGAAGTCTTAAGGAGAAAAACTCATATCATCTTTAGAAAATTACTAGAAAAAAAACTGATAGCGCTTCCTGGATTCTTTACATTAATTACGATGGTCGATAAAAACAATTTCAAACGAGCAGTTGCATCAAGTAGATTTATTGATCATATACATCTGATTCTCGAAAATCTTGATGTGAAAAAATATTTTGATGTTATTATTGGACCGGATAAAAATCGGAGAAACAAACCGCACCCCGACATCTTTTTAGACACAGCAAATCAACTTGGCGTAAATCCAGAAAATTGTCTTGTATTAGAAGATTCTGAAATCGGTATTGTTGCCGCTCACGCTGCCGGCATGAAAGTTATCGCTGTACCCAATGAATATACAAAAGCACATAATTTTTCAAAGGCAGACAAGGTAGTTAATTCACTCGAATCTGTTACAATGGAGCTGATTAATTCATTATAATATGGCAACAAGAATTGAAATCATAACAAAAAATTCAGATACCAGGGCAACTGTTCGGCAAAAAAAATTACAAGCAATAAATAATAAACTCACCGACTGTCAAATCGTTGACGTCTATACAGTCGATAAATCACTTACCCAAAAACAGTTGGAAACCATCGCCTCCCGCCTTGCCAATCCTCTAACGCAAAGTTATATCATAAAATCAAACTCTCGTCATTCTGGGGAGCTTCAGCGACTCCAGAATCCAGATTCTGGACATACCCCATGGGGCACAGGCGCCAGAATGACAGACTTCTCTTACGCTATCGAAATCGGCTATCTCCCTGGCGTTACGGATAATATCGCAACAACTGCTAGAGAAATAATTCAGGATCTGCTCAAAATTACTTTTGAAAAAGACGAAGCAGTCTATTCATCACAAATTACTTTTGTAAATGGCAAACTATCCAAACAGGAAGCGACACAACTTGCAGAAGCTCTGTACAATCCACTCATCCAACGGATGCATCTGAAATCTAGCACTGAATTCGAAAAGGACGGTGGCATGGATATCACTGTGCCAAAGGTCAAACTTACTACGAAACCAACTGTTTCAACAATTGATCTTGATGTCTCTGATGAAGAATTGACGACCATTGGCAAATCCGGTATTGAGAACACTGATGGCACCCGCCGCGGACCGCTCGCGTTGGATCTCACATACATGAAGACTATTCAGGAGTATTTCAAAAAACTCGAACGCAAACCCACAGATGTAGAAATTGAATCACTGGCGCAAACCTGGTCTGAGCATTGCAAACACACAATTTTTGCGGATCCCATTGATGAAATAAAAGACGGATTGTACAAAACATATATCAAAGGCGCAACTCAGGAAATCAGAAAGAAAAAAGGTAAGAAAGACTTCTGTGTATCAGTCTTTACTGACAATTCAGGCGGTATCGTCTTTGATGATGAATATTTGGTGACACATAAAGTCGAGACCCACAACAGTCCCTCTGCGCTTGATCCTTTTGGTGGCGCGATCACCGGAATCGTCGGTGTCAATCGTGACGCGCTGGGATTTGGACTTGGCGCCAAACCCGTTGCCAACTTTTATGGTTTCTGTCTTGCCGATCCAAGAGATACGACGACATTATATCGTGGAGAAAAGAAAACCTCACCCATGCTTTCTGCGAGAAGAATTATGGACGGCGTTATTGAAGGTATTAACGCAGGCGGCAATCAATCAGGCATCCCGACCCCTCTTGGATTTATTTATTTTGACCAGCGGTATCGAGGCAAGCCTTTGGTCTTTGCAGGAACTGTCGGACTTATTCCACAAAAAATAAAAGGAAAACCTACTCATATCAAAAAAGCACAGCCGGGAGATTATATCGTCATGGTCGGCGGACGGGTTGGGAAAGACGGCATCCACGGTGCGACATTTTCTTCCGAAAGCTTATCTAGCGGCAGTCCCTCAACTGCTGTACAAATTGGCGATCCGATTACGCAGAAAAAATTAAGCGATGCCATCGTCAAAGAAGCACGCGGAAAACAGCTCTATAATAGTATCACTGATTGCGGAGCAGGAGGCATTTCCTGCGCAGTTTCTGAGATGGCAAAGGAATCAGGCGGTTGTGATGTCCAACTTGAGAAAGTTCCGCTCAAGTATCCCGGACTCGAACCATGGGAAATCTGGATTTCAGAATCTCAGGAACGTATGGTGCTTGCCATTCCACCGGCTAACTGGGAAGAGTTTTCAAAACTAATGCAGCAGCGCGGCGTTGAAGCAACTGTCATAGGCACTTTTACCAATAAAACCAAATGCCACGTCTCCTACAATAAAAAAACAATCATGGATATTGAGATGGACTTTCTTCACAACGGACTCCCCCAGCGTCCCATGATGACAAAAGAACCTAAACATGTCATCCTGAGCGGAGCGATAGCGGAGTCGAAGGATCTCACACCCCCAAATCAAAAAAAACAAACACAAATTCTTATAAACATGTTAAAGCGACTCAATATAACGAGTTTTGAATTTATTTCTCAACAATATGACTATATCGTTCAAGGAAGCGCCGTCCTAAATCCTCTGCAAGGACGTGGACGAATTAATGCCGAAACATCAGTCTTCAGACCTGTCCTCTCATCTCAAAAAGGCGTTATGCTCTCCCAAAGTCTCAATCCCAACTATAGTGAACTTGATCCATACTGGATGAGTGCGGCAAGCATTGATACTGCGATACGAAATGTTGTCGCCGCAGGCGCAAATCCTGAAGCAATTGCGCTTCTGGATAATTTCTGCTGGACTGACAGCAACAATCCCGAACGTCTTTGGCAACTCAAACAAGCAGCAAAAGCCTGCTACGATTTTGCTACGGCATATGGAACGCCGTATATCTCAGGTAAAGATAGTATGTTCAATGACTTCAAGGGTTTTGACCAAAATGGCAAACCAGTGGCAATTTCAATTAAACCAACTTTATTAATTTCTTCAATGAGTGTTGTTGACGATATTACCAAAGTAATCTCTCTTGATGCAAAAATTCCAGGAGACCTCGTTTATCTTCTTGGTGAAACATATGACGAACTCGGCGGCTCAGAGTACTTCGCAATGCAAAAGATTGAGGATACAACAATACCGAAAGTGAATACAATAAAAAATAAAAAGCTCTATGATTCATTTTATCAAGCCGTGAAAAAACAACTTGTTGCATCAAGCATTAGTATTACCCGAGGTGGACTCACTGTTGCTCTTGCAAAAAAAGCAATTGGTGGCATGTTGGGTCTGGAAATCTCTTTGAAGAAATTAAATGGTAATACAAGCCGCGATGACTTTGCTCTGTATTCTGAAAGCCAAGGGAGAATCCTTGTCACAGTTGCAAAAGAAAATAAAACAACATTTGAAAAACTGATGCAGGGAAACGCGTATCAACAAATCGGTACAGTCACCAAAGACCCTAAACTTGTTATTAAGGGTCGAAAAGGGAATGAAATAGTAAATATTCCTTTGGAGAAAATAACGAATGCATATAGAGAGACGTTTAAAAATTATTAAATGGTGAATAAAATAAAAAGCGGGTGGCACGGGCAAAACGAAAAAGCGAGGGATAAAGATTTTTTCTGTTTCATTCTTGAAACCAAGAAAAAATTTTTCATCCCGAGCGAGATAAAACAAAGTTATGAATAAACCAAAAGTCTTAGTCTTTTCAGGATATGGATTAAATTCCGAAGAAGAAACCGCATACGGTTTCCAGCTTGCCGGAGCAATAGCAGATATCGTTCATATCAACGACATCATTGACGGGAAAAAGAAATTGGAAAATTACCAAATGCTCTCCTTCCCTGGTGGATTTGCTTACGGTGATGATACCGGAGCCGGTAATGCCTACGCAAGCAAAGTAAAAAATCACCTCTGGGAAGCAGTACAAACATTCATACAAAAAGACAAACTTATTATCGGCATTTGCAACGGCTGCCAAATTGTTGCCAACCTCGGACTCATTCCTGCATTTGAAAAACAATATGGTGAAAGAGAGGTTGCAATTTTGCATAACCAATCCGCACGGCTCGTCTGCCGCTGGACAGACATGCAAGTTACATCAGACTCTCCGTGGTTAAAGGGAATTAAAAAAATATCCTTACCGATAGCACATGGCGAAGGACGATTTTCTTCGACAAAAGAACACCTTCAGAAACTTCGAAAGAACAAACAAATCGCACTCCAATATATTGCTGGAGAAATGTGTGAATATCTTGATCTGCCAGCAAATCCAAACGGTTCCATTGATGACATTGCAGGTATCACCGACGAAACAGGCAAAATTCTTGGACTTATGCCGCATCCCGAACGAGGCATGTTTTTTGTCCAACGCCCCGACTGGTCACTGCTGAAAGAAAAATATCAAAGAGAAAAGAAAAAACTGCCAGAGGAAGGACCTGGATTACAAATCTTTAAAAATGCTGTACAATACTTTAGTTAGATTTGTAAATTAAAAGCGAAGAACAAAAAATTTCGGTTGCAACCTTTGCAACGGAGAAAAATTTTTCGTTCTGAGCAAAAAGACATATGAAGAAATACGCACTGATAAGTGTCTCAGATAAAACAGATATCGTATCGTTTGCACAAGCAATTGCAAAAGCAGGATATGAGATCATTTCAACCGGTGGAACGGCAAAAGTACTCGAAAAAGCGAAGATAACAGTTGTGCCAATTCAGGAAATCACCGGCAACCCGGAAAGTTTTGATGGACGGATGAAGACCATTAGTTTCCAAATAGAATCAGCACTTCTCTATGATAGAAATAATCCCAAACATATAGAGGAAGCCAAGGCATTGAAAATTCCGCAGATTGATATCGTTGTTTGCAATCTTTATCCCTTTGAAAAAACAATTGCGGACAAAAAAGTTGATTACAAAACAGCAATTGAAAATATCGACGTCGGCGGACCAACGATGATCCGTGCATCGGCAAAAAATGGGTTGATTGTTGTCACCGACCCTTCGGATTATCAAACGGTTAGTGATGCACTGCAAGAAAAAACAGTAAAGCCAGAGCTCATCCGTTATTTGCAATCAAAAGCCTTTGATCATCTCACTTTTTATGACAGCCAGATAGCATGGTATTTTAGATCGCAAATGGATGAAACAACATTTCCAAAAGAAATCACCATTCCAGGAAGAAAACTGATTGACCTGCGCTACGGTGAAAATCCCCATCAAAAAGCTGCAGTTTATACACGACCCAATGTAACAACTCCCTTCAATCATCTCACCAAACACTGGGGACGCGACCTTTCCCTTGTTAACATCACTGATATCAATGCCGGTCTTGATTCTGTCCGATTATTCACAGAACCGGCAGCAGTGATTATCAAACACAACAGTCCTTGTGGGGTTGCTCTAGGAAAAACCATAACTGAAGCTCTGACAAATGCCATTGAAGGAGATCCTGAGTCAGCTTTTGGCGGCATTGTTGTTTTGAATAAACCCATGGATCTTGCAACCGCACAAGTCATAGGAGGTTTCAAAGATGCCAAACGCGGTAACATGGATATTATTGCAGTTCCCCGCATCGAAAAAGATGCGCTAGAATTTCTCCAAAAAGTCCGTAAATCGATGGGCATTTATTCTTTCGGTGATATTCCAACCCAACAAGATGAATGGAATCTTAAATCAATCGATGGAGGCTTCGTCCTCCAAACAGCAGACATTAATATCGACGAATCATTTAAAGAATGGCAGGTCGTGACAAAGAAAAAACCGACCAAAAAACAACTTGAGCAAATGCAGATTGGCTGGAAATTTATTACCAAAATTAGATCAAACACCATACTGGTCATGGATAAAACCATCCCTATGACTCGCGGTATTGGATCTGGGCAAACATCTCGAGTCCGTTCAACCAAAATTGCACTTGAACAAGCCGGCAAATACACAAAAGACGGCATTTTGGTAGGAGACAGTTTCTTCCCATTTGCTGATAGCGTTGAACTTGCTATCAAACATGGCATCGCAGCAATCGTCCAGCAAGGCGGCTCAATAAATGATAAACTTTCAATAGAAGCAGCAGATAAAGCAGGCATTCCGATGGTCCTTACCGGACGCCGTGCCTTCTGGCACTAAACTAAAAAAGCGGGTGAACAGAAAGTGAGGAATAAATTTTTAGATCTAAGCGGGTGGCACGGACGGAGGGTTCCCGACAGAGCGCAGTTCGTTGAAGCAAACATAAATTAAAAACTCTATAATAGCTTCACTAGAACGAGCACTGGAGGGAGAAGTCCGGGACAGGACCCGCGATAAAAAATTCATTCCGACGACATAAAAAAACATATGAGTAACCAAAACTTTACAACCTACCAATCCCCCTTCAGCTGGCGCTACGGCTCAGAAGAAATGCGCCGTATCTGGTCCGAAGAAAATAAATTTAAAACCATGCGCCGCATCTGGGTAGAACTAGCATCTGCCCAAAAAGACCTCGGACTTGTCACCCAAGAAGAACTTGATGATCTTAAAAATAATCAAAACACTATCGATATCGAGCGGATTTTTGAAATAGAAAAAGACACAAGACATGACATCGTCGCCTCAATCCGCGAATTTGCAGAAAAAGCAAAAGTCGGCGGAGGCAAAATCCATCTCGGAGCAACCAGTATGGATATTGTCGATAACACCGATTCAATTCGCATCCAAGAATCACTCGCAATCATTGAAACCAAACTTAAGGAAATCCTTAAGTCCTCTGCCGACCAAATTGAAAAATATGCAGACACCACCTGTATGGCATATACCCATCTGCAACCTGCAGAACCCACTACGGTCGGCTACCGTCTCGCTCTTTATGCACAAGATTTACTTGAAGATTTTTCCTTTTTGCAGTTTGTCAAAACACATCTGAAAGCAAAAGGCTTCAAAGGAGCAGTCGGCACACAAGCAAGCTACACACAATTGCTGGATCAAACACAAACAGAAGAAATGGAACAAAAAGTCATGAAACAGCTTGGTCTTGATCCGGTTCTTATCGCAAACCAGGTCGGTCCGAGAAAAATAGATTTATTGATCGCACAAGTACTTAGTTCAATTGCCCAATCACTCAATAAATTTGCCTTTGATGTCCGACTCATGCAATCGGCAGGAATCGGTGAATGGCAGGAACCGTTTAGTGAAAAGCAAGTCGGATCAAGCGCCATGCCATTCAAGCGCAATCCACGGATAGCAGAACAAGTTTGCTCACTGGCACGTTTTGTTGAGAATCTGTCAAAAAACGCCTGGGACAATGCCTCCCTTTCGCTTCTTGAAAGAACGCTCGATGACAGTGCCAACAGACGAGTGTACATTCCGGAGATGTTCCTTGCTCTTGAGGATATTCTCACCTCAAGCAATAAAATTATCGCAGGTATTGTGATCCATCAAACACAAGTAGAAAACAATCTCACTAAATTTGCTCCTTTCTCCGCAACGGAATCAATTATCATCGAAACTGTTAAAAAAGGTGCAGACCGTCAGGAAATGCACGAAATCTTACGTGAAATTTCAATGGAAGCATGGAAAGAAGTCGCAGAAGCAAAACCAAATCCCATGAAAGAACTTTTACAAAAAAATGAAAAGATCAAACAATACATATCAGCAGAAGAAATAGAAAAATTGTTAGATATTAAAAATCATGTCGGTACTGCCCCAAAACGAGCAAAAAAACTCGCGGAAAAGATTAAAAATATCGCATGAACATTCGTAAATTAGAACAACAAGATAAAAAGGAACTGACCAAACTATTAAAAGAATTCTACGATTTTACCCTCACAAGTTTGAATAAAGATTTAAAACCCTTCCTTCAGGCTAAAAATGAACAAAAAATGATAAATGATTGGTCAAAAGAAAACTATTCAAAAAATCGAATTGTTTTTGTTACTGAAGAGAATTCTCTGCTTTTCGGATTCATTTGCGCAACCATTCTTCCCAAGAAAGGTGTACTCTTATCAAAAGAAGGTTATATAGAAAACCTTTTTGTCACTAAAAGCCATAGAAAAAGAGGAATTGGCAGACTCCTTTTTAATGAAATAATAAACGAATTTAAAAAACAAAAGTGTACTCATCTTGGTCTTTCTACATTCTTTGAATATAAAGAAGCGATAGAATTTTATGAATCCTTGGGACTAAAACCTTTTGATATGCAACTAAAGAAACAATTATAGTATGAAGAAAAGAATCGGTATCGTCGGCGGCGGACAATTAGGAAGACTTATTGCAATTGACGCACAAAAACTCGGGTTCATAGTCAATATCATTGACCCAACACTCAATAGCCCTGCAGGACAAGTTGCCGATCATCAAATTGTAGCAGATTATAACGACGAAAAAGCAATCAGGAAACTCGGACAAATTTCAGATTTTCTTACGTTTGAAATCGAGCTTGCCAACGCAGAAATTCTCGATGAGCTGGCAAAACAGGGACTGCAAATAAATCCATCCGCACAAACACTTAGCATTATAAAAGACAAATTGGCACAGAAAGAATTTTTGCGAAAAGCAAATATTCCTGTTGCTGATTTTATAGAAATAAAATCAACTTCCGGAGACATAACAAGTCATTCTGGGGAGCGTCAGCGACTCCAGAATCAAGATGCTGGACATACCCCAGGGGGCACAGGCGCCAGGATGACAATAAAAAAAGAAATCTTAAAAGCTGCCCAACAATTTGGTTATCCTTTCCTTCTGAAAGCTCGTTTTGATGCCTACGATGGACGCGGAAACGCGTTGATTGAAAAAGAAGATCAAATTGACAAAGGAATCGAAAAATTACGAGGAAGAAAATTGTACGTAGAAAAATTTGTACCATTCATTAAAGAAATTGCTGTTATGGTAGGTCGAAACATGAAAGATGAAATAATTTCTTATCCGGTTGTTGAGACAGTTCATAAAAACAATATTCTTAATTATCTTCTATCCCCAGCACCAATTGACAAAAAAATCCAGATAAAGGCACAAAAACTCGCTGAAGAAGTTATGAAACACTTGCATGGCGCCGGGATGTTTGGTGTAGAAATGTTTTTAACGAAAAATGGAGATGTGCTTATCAATGAAATCGCTCCCCGCGTACATAATTCTGGACATCATACCATTGAAGCAAATGAAACCTCACAATTTGAACAACACGCGCGCGCAATTACAGGTATGCCGTTTGGGCCTACCAAAATGAAAGTACCTGCCGCAGTAATGATGAATATTCTCGGAGGACGAGATGGTAAAGCAGAACCACAAGGGATTGAAGATGCTGAAAAAGTCCCTGGCGTCACAGTACACATCTATGGGAAACTACAAACAAAAGTTGATCGAAAAATGGGACATATTACTGTCGTTGGAGAAACTGTTGAAGAGTGTCTTGCGAAAGCAAAAAAAGCGAGAAAATTAATCACGATTTAATGGCCACTTATAAACTTTACCAAGTTGATGCGTTTACCAAAGAAAAATTTCGTGGCAATCCCGCCGGAGTTGTATTAAATGCCGACGGCTTATCAGAAAAACAAATGCAGGATATTGCCCGAGAAATGAATTGTTCAGAGACAGCATTTGTTCTCTCTCCACAAAATAATACACATGATGTTTGGATCCGCTATTTTACACCAAAAACTGAAGTACCAATTTGTGGCCATGCAACTATTGCATCACATTATGTCAGGGCTAAAGAAAAGAATTACGAAAGCGGTACTGTTATGTCAAAAACCAAAGCAGGAATTTTACCCATTGATATTATCAAAGAACAAAATGATTACAAAATTGTCATGACACAAGGAAAAATCGACCTTGGATCTTTTATAGAAGGAAAAAATAAAAATACTTTAATACAGGCATTAGGTTTAAGTATTAGTGACTTGAATAAAGATTGCCCGATACAAATAGTTTCTACAGGTCATTCAAAAGTAATAATTGGCATTAAAAAACGATTAACACTTAATAGTTTAATCCCTGATTTAGCGGAATTAGCAAAACTTAGCAAAACAATTGATTGTTATGGCTACTTTGTCTTCACCTTTGACTCAGAAGATAATAATATTTTAACGGCAGGAAGAATGTTTGCTCCAGCGATTGGTATTAATGAAGACCCAGTAACGGGGAATGCTCACGGTCCTCTCGGAGCTTATTTAGTAAATAATAAATTAGTAAAACCCGAAAAGGATGTATTTAGATTCATCGGCATGCAAGGAGAAACAATACAACGAACAGGATTCGTTGAAGTGGCTGTCTCTATAAAAGATAATAAACCCATAAAAACACAAGTTGGAGGAAATGCAGTAATTGTTTTTGAGACATCTATTAGTCTTTAATAACATAAACTAGTACTGTATAATATCGTTATGGACAAACCACTGGTTGGCATTATAATGGGTTCGGACTCAGATCTTCCTGTCATGCAGGAAGCAGCAAATCTTCTGGATGAACTCAAGATTTCGTATGAAATAACCATTGTCTCTGCACATAGAACTCCAAACCGGATGTATGAATATGCCAAAAATGCACAAGAAAAAGGATTGCAAGTAATCATCGCTGGTGCAGGTGGTTCAGCACACCTCCCTGGCATGACGGCATCAATGACCACTCTTCCCGTTATAGGTGTGCCAATAAAAACAAAAACTATGGATGGCCTTGATTCACTTCTTTCAATCGTCCAGATGCCACCAGGAATTCCTGTTGCAACCGTTGCTGTGAATGGTGCAAAAAATGCCGGACTGCTTGCAGCAAAGATCATTGGAGTTTCAAATAAAACAGTTCAAGAAAAACTTTCGGACTACCAA
>Ga0265338_10000751_pt1 | contig 55255 bp, 47 predicted proteins | sample 42126metaG_FD_193579 | JGI IMG/M metagenome (GOLD analysis project Ga0265338, IMG submission 193579) | Rhizosphere microbial communities from Carex aquatilis grown in University of Washington, Seatle, WA, United States - 4-21-26 metaG | ecosystem: Host-associated > Plants > Roots > Rhizosphere... | reverse complement strand
ATGGGCTCTCGTTCTTTGGGACGGTCTGCCGCTGATGGGTACTACAGGGAACGCCGTTGGTTGTTGGAGTCATTATCGTCCGGCCCAGACGCGACTTTAGGGCAATCTTCTCTCGCGCCAGGGGGGGTCAGCGGGGCGGAAGGGTCGAAAGCATCGCGTCGGCCGCGTACGCCGCAAAGCGCCTGGGGCTCTGGAGGGCCGCGGTTGTCAGGTCCACGGGTGGCTGTCCCGATCGGTCCTGCAGGTAATAATGGCGCACGCCGTTCACCACGGAGGGGTCATTGCTCGAAAACGTGTCGTCAAAGCTCCAGATAAGTCGCACGTCCTTGATGGTCGCCAATTTAGCCCTGAATCCGATCGCTATCTGGCCGTAGGGCTGGTACACCGTTATATCCACAAAAAGCACGGCATCAACGGCATATGCATTTGATAGGTTTTCCAGGAAATTGTGGGGAAGCTCCGATGCCGAGGAGAACTCGGGGGCGCCGAACCGGCGTTGGCAGTCCTCGCGGTTCATGGAGACCACCTCGAACCGCGACTGCTTCTGCAGTGCGGCGCGCACGATGTCGTCGAGCGCGGCGGCCGAATCAGGGTCGGCGACCTGGCCTCCGCAGACGGGGAGAACCAAGACGCGCCTCAAGCTCGGGCTCAGCGACTTATCCCGAACGTAGTTCAGCGGCTTGTAGTAGGGTCCGCGGCGGGCCGCATCGATCGGGCCCGGATGAGACGCGCAGCCGGCCACCGCGGCCACAAGGACAACGGCGAACAGCCGGGCGAGGAACGCCCTGGTGCCAGTGGGAAGAATGTGCATGCGTGCGGTGCTGATGAGAGGTGCGCGTTCCACGTCCGACTAAGCGTGAAGCAGCCGTGCGATCCGCGCGTCCATCCAGCAGCGTATGAGATGCCTGAGTCGGGGCTTGTCGTCGAGCCAGGATGCGAACCGCTCGCCGTGGCGCAGGTAGAGCCTGCGGAACCAGGCCGGTGCCTTCTGGAGGAGCCAGAAGCGGAACACCAGCCAGCGCGGGTTGCCGCTGCCGTAGACCGCGCGCGCCACCCAGCATGAGTTGTTCGAGTTGCCGCTGAAGAACGCGTTCGTCAGGGCCGTGCTCTGCGAATTCGCTTTGGATTGGGCATCGAGCATCTGGACGAAGGAATTCGTCAGGTTCGTCTGCTCGGTGGCTACGGCAGCCTGCATCGAGGTAATCTTGTTGCTGAGGTCCGTATTGGACGAATTCAGAACCTGCTGCGCCTGCGCATTCTGGTTCACGTCGCCCAATAGGGTCGTGAACATCTTCGAGACAAAGCCCGTGCTCGGGGTCACAAAGAAATTCTGGGCGTCCTGGGGATTGTTAGACAGCGCGTTGGCAAACTTCGTCGAGTCAATCACCGACAACTGGCCCGTCGTGTCCGCAAATCCGATCCCCATGTCATTAAGACTCTGGATCGAGCCTGTTACCCCCGTCACCGAGCCGAATGCCAAGTTCTGAAGGTCGCTGGCCCAAGATGAAACCTCCGGGTTGCTCGATAGCACCGCGGGAGTCGTCGTTCCATTGACCTTCGTGTACTTCGTGTCGGTCGTGATGTCCGCTTGGAGTTTGTTGTAGGCGGTGATGAAGGACTGAATGGCCGACTGCATCGAGGTCGTGTCGCTCTGGATCTGGAGCGTCTCGGCCGTCTCCGTGTTCACCGTCACGCTGAATCCCGCGATTCCGGTGGTTGAGCTGTCCAGCGTGTTGCTAAAGCTGGTCAGCGTCGGGCCGCCGTTGATCGTGAACTGGGCGTTCTGGCCCCGGACGAAGGTTCCCCCTGCCGCGGTCGTGAGGCCCATCGCCGCCAGCAGGTTTCCGGAGCCGTTGTCGCTCATGCCCATGCCCATGTCGCCGGTGCTGCTGTTGGCCACGTTGAACCGGTCGTTCGCCGAATCGTACGTCACGGTCACCCCCGCCCCGGACTGGTTGATCCGGCTCAGCAGGGTCGAAACCGTGTCGGTGTTGACGTTATAGCTTACGGATACGCCGTTGATCGTCATCGATCCGTTTCCCGAGGAGTCGGTGCCCGTGATCGGTGTGGACAGTTGGGCGTTTGCCAGCGTGGCGGACGTTTCCACGGTTCCCAGGGGGGCCAGGCTCGACGTGCTTGGTCCGCCGTTGTTGGCAAGCTTCATCACGGAGAGGAAGTTGCTCGTGTCGTTGCTGGCTCCCAGCACGATCTGCGCGTTGCTCGCACTTGTAAGGGTTATCCCATCCGTGGGTCCGGGAGTATATTGGCCTGAAACGTCGTTGCCCGTCGCCTGGTAAATCTTGTCGAAGACATCCTGAAGCGAGTCCGTCGTCGCGACCGTGATCTGTTGTCCGTTCACGGTGAAGGTGCCCGCGGTGATGGCGGTCGCCGTGTTCATGGTGGCAAGGGTCAGCCCCGTGACCGTGCTCGAGGAGCTAAGCGCAGATCCCACGCCCGAGGCGCCCTGGGTTTGGGCCTGGGTTGCCAGATGTTGGACATCGAAGGTGTAGTTGCCCAGCGTAGCCCCGGCGGCCGACGTCGACTTCCACGTGGAAGCCGAATTGCTCGAAATCACTGTCCTGGCGTCAAATAGGGATCCGCTCTGCAGGCCGTTGAGCGAGGATTGCAGGCCCGCCATGTCGGTCTGAAGCGAGCCAAGCGCCGTCAGCTGGTTCGTGTTTGTCGTCTCCTGGGTCTGGAGGTTCGTGATCGGAATGCTATCCGCGGCAATGATCTCGGAGACGACGGTCTTCCAGTCGAAGGCCTGATTGGAAAGGAGACCCGATACTTGTATGGCAGCCATGGATTCGCGTTATGTAGAGATAACTGGTCGCAACCCCCATCGGCACCCTGGAAGGAAAGTTTAGGCCCAGGAGAAAGATATCTCCCCGCGTTTGAGGGCCATCACCGCGCGTTTTTCAGAGGATAACTCTGCGCTCGCCTTTGATCCGGTCTGGCATCGCAAAAATAAAATAATGGCAAATTTCTAAATAGTTGTCCCACCCGGACCGATATCCTCCCTGCCGCGAATTCCAAATATTCAGGCCGGGCTGCTCGGGGACCGATTACCCCCAAGCCGATTGCGACACGGACGTCGCATTTTAGATCAAGGAAAGATAATACCATGTCACTAGTCATCAACACGAACCTCTCGGCGACGATTGCTGCAAACAATCTCGCTTACTCGAACTCGCAGCTCCAGAACTCCCTCAACGAACTGTCCAGCGGCTCGAAGCTTTACAGCTCCGCCGCGGATGCGGGCGGCACAGCGGCCGCCATGACGGACAACGCGAACGCCGTCAATGATGGCGCCCTCGTGCAAGCGAATGCGAACGATCTGTCCAGCCTGCAGGCGCAGGACGGCTCCCTCCAGGTCGCCGGCGCGATCATCACCCGCATGAGCCAGATCAATACGCTGGCCACTGCTGCTAACAACAACGTTGCCGTCACCGGCGGTGGATCCGGCGCGTACGCCTCGGAGTTCACGGCCCTCCAGACCGAGCTCGCTTCGTTCGACACCGGCATGGGCCTGTCGTCGGTCGACAGCGGCGCTCCCGCCACCGCGGCCATCACCGCCGCCATCGGAACGGTCGCCACGGCCCGCGCCACGAACGGTGCCGCGCAGAGCGTCGACGGTTTCAAGAACACCCTGCTCACGAACGCCCAGACCAACGCGCAGAACGCGTTCAGCACGGTCAGCGATGTGGACGTCGCACAGGCCTCGACACAGCTGGCGAAGTGGAACGTCCTGGTTCAGGCTGGCACGGCCATGCTTGCCCAGGCCAACCAGACCTCCCAGCTCGCGCTCAAGCTCTTGGGCTAAGCGATCTGAAGCGAAATAAGTTCTGATTCCACCCTGCGCGGCCGCCCTTAAAAGCGGCCGCGCACAGGTTGGAGTCAAACCTTCGCACCAGTTCCGGACAGTCGGGTAAAAACCTCTGTCTGCAACGATAGCTCCGGTTGGGCCGCATTTCGGGGGTTTCCCCGGAAAGTCCAGGCGGGCCGTTGGCCTCAGTCCAGTTTGCGGTTGCTGTTAGGGACGAGTGCCAGCCTGGGAATCTCAGGCGGCATTTGTTGCTTCAAAAAGCCCCGGATTACACCGGGGCTTTTTTGCGTCCTGGCGCGGCCATCCCCCGATACCATCCAACGGGAACGTGGCTAACGACCGAACCGGCGCCCATTAAGGCGACGGGCATGGGCAAAAGTTGCCGTTCGGTTCAGGGGTTGAAGAGGGCTCAGGACAGCACCCCAAAAAACTCGGTTTTGAATACCCTATAGCGTTAATGGATAATACCTAACGCCACTGATGCCCCTTCTGGCTCAGAAGTTGCGATAGACGGCGCATGTCACGATCCGCAAATGGCAGGGCAGTTCATGGACCCATCGCGACCCCACCGGGCGTCGCTGGGTCCCTGGCCGCTCCTTTGGCGGGAACCCCTCCCCATTCGGTGGGAACCACCCCGAAAGGGCAGGCTCCGATGGTCTCCGTGGTACTACTCTGCCATAATTACGCACGATTCCTGGAGGCAGCCGTCGAAAGCGTCGTCGCCCAGACCTTCAGGGATTTCGAGCTACTGATCCTGGATGACGGCAGCACCGACGATTCCAAAGCGGTCGCAAGGCAGCTGTGCGATCGCTTCGGCAAGGACCTTCCTATCCGCCTCCTTCGGCTTGAGGATGTCGGACCGTCGGCATCCCGGCGCCACGGCGTGGAACAGTCCCTCGGCCGGTACCTCGTGTTTCTCGACGCGGACGACAGGATCGCATCCACCTTCCTCGAGCGAACTGTTCCCGTCCTCGAGCAGGATCCCACGATCGGCTTCGCCTACACCGACTCCATCTATTTTGGGGACAAGAGCCACCTCTGTGAGCACCCGGACTACGACTTTGCCCGCCTCTGCGCCTCGAACTTCATAAGCTACTGCTCGCTGCTTCGGAGAACGGCCTTTGATGCCGTCGACGGATACGATCGGGAGAATTGGGGCTACTACGAGGACTGGGACCTGTGGATCCGCCTGGGCCGAGCCGGATGGAAGGGCCGTCATGTCGCCGAAGCGCTGTTTCTCTATCACCAGCACTTTGGAACGTCGCTGAGCTCCTATTCCCGGCGACTGGATCCCATCTACAAGGCCTTCGTCATCACAAGGCACGGCGAGCTTTACGCTCCGGCGACACTCGCCGGGGCCCATGCAATCTTGGCGGAGATGCCGCCCGGGTGGCATGCAAAGCCGCCCATGAGGGATGTGCCCCGGATCCAGAGGCTCCTCGCGGATCATCCCCAGAACCGGCACCTGCTGTATTTCCTGGCAATCGCACAGTTCCGGGACGGGTCCGCAAGCGATGCCGTGGCCTCGCTCAACACATTGATTTCGGAATATCCCGAGGACTCGCTGGCCCGGCAGACGCTTGGCGAATTCAGCGTGGAGCTGCTCCGCCGCGCCAAACCGGAAACGGGTAAGGTCGCGGTCACCGAGGTAGCCCCTGATCTTAGGCAGCGGGCCCGGGAGCACTATTCCGCGTCCCAGTGGAACGAGGCTGCCCAGGCGTGCGCCCTGCTCATCTCAAAAACCCCGGACGACGAGGAGATTCTCCATATTCTGGCGAAGTCCTTGGTCCATATGGGGCTAAGGGAGGATGCGCTAAAGGTGGCATCTCATCTGACGCGGCTAAAGCCGGGCGAAGAACAGTATTCGCTGCTCTTCTCCAGCCTGGGAGGAACCGTCGGCGCCGCTGCCCCCACCCCACCTTCAAATCCCGTACCTCCACCCACGGGGAGGATCGTCGCATTGATCTCGGCGTACAATGAGGGTGACGTGATCTACCACGTGATCGGCGACCTGATCTCCAACGGCGTCGAAGTGTACTTCCTGGATAACAATTCGACCGACAACACGATCTCCGAAGCCAGCAAGTGGCTTGGCAAGGGCCTGATCAAGGTGGAGCGCTTTCCGGAGGATGCCGGCTATGCGGCCAGCTGCGGAAAGGAGTACGTTTGGAGGGAGGTGCTGCGGCGCAAGGAGGAGCTGGCGACCCAACTTGGAGCGGATTGGTACCTGCACGCCGACGCCGACGAATTCCGCGAGTCCCCATGGCCCGGCAAGACCCTGGCCGAGGCCATTCGCGAGGTGGACCTGCTGGGATACAACGCCCTCAACTTCGCCCTCTTCAATTTCCGCCCGACCGACAACGCCTATGTTCCGGGCTCGGATGTCCGACGGCACTTGACGGCCTTTGAACCCGGCGACTGGTTCGACTCGGTCCAGATCAAGGCCTGGAAGAACACGGGGTGCCGAGTGGACCTTGTCAGCACGGGCGGACACTCGGTCGCCTTCAAGGACCGCAAGGTTTTCCCGGTCAATTTCATACTGAGGCACTACCCGATCCGCAGCGAAGGGCACGGCAGGACGAAGGTATTCAAGGACCGTATCCCCCGCTTCAACCAACAGGAGCGTGCGGCCGGATGGCATGTGCAATACAACGACTATGCCGACGGCAAGAACACCTTCTTGCACGATCCCTCTACACTCGTGGCGTACGACGGAAATGCAGTGCGCGCCGAGCTCCTTGGCAGGAGCAGCCTGGACCTTCTGTTCCTATCGTCCATGGCGAACGATTCGTTCATCCACCGGGCACCCGATTCCGAGGCTTTGATCGCCTGGATGGGACGAAAGCTGGGCATGACAGAGCCCCTTGCACCCGCCATCTTGGTCAAGGCCTCGCAGATCCACGACTCGATTCTGCAGACGCAGGTATTCGGCGAGAAAGAGCTTCCGCTGAAGGTCGACGAATACCTCGCCGGTCTCCTGTTGGCCTTGAACCAGGTCAAGTCGGCGTATGCCCGTATTCAGGGCAATTCCCGTATTGCGCTTGCCGCGCACGCCTTGGAGAGGGTGCTGGAGCGAAGGCGCCAATCCATCCTCCAGGACGACGCCACTTCGCAGCAGGCTGCGAGCGCCGCGCCCGCGGCGGCCGCATAAACCAGTCGTTGCATGCCGATGAAGAGGAAAGATTTCCAGAAAATCATGCGGATCCCGGGGCCGACCTAAGAACCAGGAAAAATGGAAAGCCAAACCGCAGCTAAGAAGAGGGCCGCAACACGTACCGATGCGGAGGCGACGCGGCACCTGAATAGGGCTCTCAAACTCAGGCGAGACGGCCACGCAGAGCAGGCCTTGCAAGAACTGGTCCATGTCACCCGGCTAGCCCCTTCGTTTGCCGAAGGGCACCACCAGCTTGGCAACCTGCTCAAGAGCCTTGGGCGCTGCCGCGAAGCCGCTGTTTCGCTTGGGAAAGCCCACCTGCTTGCACCCAGGAATGCGGTGATTCTCTTCAACCTCGGTGCGGCCCTGCTCAAGATTAAGGCCTATCCAGAGGCCGCAGAGTGCCTCGGGCATGCGGTCAAACTGGAGCCAGGACGTCCGGAAGGGCACAATATCCTCGGAAACGCGCTGAATCGCCTGGGGCGTTGCACGGAGGCCATCTCGTCGCTGGAGACCGCCCTGCGGCTACGGCCGGCCTACGCCGAGCCCCTCGACAACCTGGGATGCGCCCTTGCCGCGCAGGGTCGCGCGGACGAGGCCATTTCACGCTACCGCGAGGCGCTCTCGCTAGCCCCAAGCCCCTCGATCCACAGCAATCTCCTCTATTCCATGAACTTCATGGATCTCGACCCGGCGATTGTTCGCGCCGAGCACGAGAACTGGGACCGCCTATATGGCCGCCCGGCGCCGTCATGCGGGTTCCAGCCACGTGCGCGGCCTCTCACCGGGCGCCGATTGAGGGTGGGATACGTCTCCCCCGATTTCATCGATCACCCCGTTGCATTCTTCATCGCCCCGGTCCTGGCGAACCATGACCGCACAAAGGTGGAGGTGTTTTGCTATTCAAGCACCGCGGTGCCTGACGGCGTCACCCAGAGGCTGCTCGAAAGAACGGAGCACTGGCGCGATATCGCAAAGCTTAGTGACGACGACGCGGCGGCGACGATCGCCAGTGACGAGATTGACCTGCTGGTGGACCTTTCAGGCCATACGGGGGACAACCGCCTGACGGTCTTCGCCCGCAAGCCGGCGCCCGTTCAAGCCACGTGGATAGGGTATCCCAACACGACCGGACTCAGGGCCATGGACTACCGCCTGACAGATTCTGTCAGCGATCCGATCGGAATGACCGAGGCCCACTACACGGAGAAACTCGTTCGCCTTCCGGATACCTTTTCGTGCTACGAGCCAAGCCAGGACAGCCCCGCTGTGGGCCCGCTTCCCGCCGCGAGGACAGGAGCCGTGACGTTTGGCTGCTTCAACAATTTCGCAAAGGTCCGCCCGGAGATGATAAGCCTTTGGGCCCAGATCCTATCCGAGTTACCCGGATCAAACCTGCTCCTAAAGTCCAGTGGCTTTGCCGACGCGCACACCTGCGACCTGGTTGCTCGCCGGTTCCAATCCGAAGGGGTAAGTCCCACCCGAATCCTGTTCGATGGCATGAAGCGGCCCCTCAACGGGCATCTCCAACTCTTTGATCGCGTGGATATTGCGCTGGACCCCTACCCCTATAATGGGACGACGACGACCTGCGAAGCGCTTTGGATGGGGGTACCCGTCGTGACCATGGCCGGCAGGACCCACGCGTCCCGCGTTGGGGCAAGTCTTCTTTCCCTGTTGGAGCTGCAATCCTGCGTTGCCTCCTGCGCCGCCGACTATCTCGGGGCATGCAAGCGTTTGGCCGCCGATATACCGTACCTTGCGGCCCTGCGCATTGAGCTGCGCGACAGGATGCGAAAGAGCCCGCTGTGCAACGCCGCGCAATTCGTGCGCAAGCTGGAGGAGGCCTACACGACGATGATTGAGACCGGTGCGAACCAAATTGAAACGATCGACAAATGAGCCTCCAACAAATCCTCGCAGCAAGCGCATACCCCACGGACAAATCCCAGGGCTACCTGGACAATTATGAGGAGTTCTTCGGGTCGCTGCGCGACCAGGACGTAAGGCTTCTCGAACTGGGCATCAACTACGGCGGCTCCCTGCAGATGTGGAGGGACTATTTCCCCAAGGGCGTCTGTGCGGGACTCGACCTGACACCGGTCACCGTGGACGACCCCACTGGGAGGGTGCGCGTGTATCAGGGGATGCAGCAGGACACCGCCCTTCTCGACCGGATCGCCCGGGAGGTGGCTCCCGACGGCTTCGACATCATCATCGACGATTGCTCCCATGTGGGATACCTGACCGCGATAACGCTGGGCCATCTGTTCGACAAGCACCTCAAGCCGGGCGGCATCTACTGCATAGAGGACTGGGGTTGCGGATACTGGGATTCCTGGTCGGATGGCAAGGCGTATCAAAAGCCCGTCTACGACATGCAGCAGCACCGATTCATCAGCCACGACTACGGCATGGTCGGATTCATAAAGACGCTTGTCGACGAATGCGGAATAGAGGACGCCACAAAGGCGGGCCGCGGCACTCCGCCCCCCACCCGGTCAAGTATCAAGAAACTCCAGATCTCGGGCGGCCAGGTGTTCCTCGTAAAAGCCTGATTCACCAAACCCGTTGCTGGGCCGGCGCACCCCCAGGAGGGCTTCGCGCGGCCCAATGGTCCTGATTCCTAGCGTTACAGGGGTGAGATTAAGGTCTCTGCAGGCTGCGCAAGTTCCCCCAGCCCGTCGTCTACGGTCCAGGCGGTTTGGAAACCCAAGATGCGCTTGGCGGCGCTCGGATCTCCCAGGGAATGCCGAATGTCGCCCGGCCTCTCCGGGGCGTGTTCCGCCTTTGCCGAGCCCCCGAAATGCGCCGAAAGGCAACCGACGAGTTCCAATAGCGACGTGCCCCGGCCCGAGCAGACATTCAGAGTGGACGACGGGAGGCTCGGAAGCGTTGCCCCAAGAAGGTTTGCCCGGGCGATATCGCGAACCGAGATGAAATCCCGGCTCTGATTGCCATCGCCGAAGATCGTGGCGCTCCTGCCCTCCATAAAGCATCGGCTGAAGGCCGTGATGACCCCGGAATACTGCGATCCCGGGTCCTGTCTGGGGCCGAACACGTTGAAGTACCGAAGGCAGATTGCCGTGAAGCCGTAGGCCCTCGCATAACCCAGCAGGAGGTTCTCCGAGGCCAACTTCGCGGCCCCATAGGGGCTCACGGGCATGCAGGGGGCGGCGGCCTCGTTCAGGGCCTGTCTGGATGACTCCCCATAGACGGCCGCCGATGACGCGAAGACGACGCGGCCGACGCTGCGCTTGCGCGCGGCTTCGGCAATCGCGTGGGTTGCCTGCACGTTCAAACGGAAGTTGAGGGCAGGAGTTGCGATGCTCTCTTGGACACTCACGAGCCCTGCCAGATGGATGATGGCTGAGGGCGCGAACTGCGCGACGATCTCATCCCATTCCCCGGCCTCGGCGACGTCCCCTTCGCGAAGCACGAATTCCGGGTGGGCTGAGCAGGACCAAAGGTTTTCCAGCCTTCCCGTTCGGAAATTGTCCACCCCGCACACCGCGTGGCCCGCGGCGAGCAGGGAGTCGCATGTGTGGCTGCCGATGAAGCCGGCTGCTCCCGTGACAAGGACCCTGGATTGCTTCGTCATCGCGCCTTGATTCAGTCCGTCAGCCGGCATTTGCGGAGGCTTCCTCCATCTGAGCCGCGGCGCCGTCGAGGCGGCGGAGCTTCTCGAGCGTGGGTCCGTCGTTGGGCTTTATCTCAAGGAGCTTCCTATAGTAGTTCGAAGCCTCGAAGGCCTGTTTGGCCGCCAAGGCCAGATCTCCCAGGTCGGCCAGGTACTCGGTGTTGAGCGGTTCGATCCTATGAAGATTCTGCAGCGCCCGGACCACGAGACTCATGCGGCCCGCATGATAGGCTGCAACGGACAGCAGCCTGAGCGCCGCAACATTGTCCCGGTTAAAGTCCAGAACACGCGATGCAAGCCAGACGGCCTCCTGCCAACGTTTCTCCTGGATGTACTTTTGGACGAGCTCGAGCGTCTCCACGTAGGCAATGGTCCGCGGATCCAGCAGAAGGAACAGGTCCTGAAGATCGGTGGCGCTTAGAAAGCGCCCCATGTTGAAAAGACCGTGGAACCCAAAGGGGAGCGCCTGTTCCAGGGGGGCAATGCGTTCGAATGCGAACTGGTCGGCGACGGACTCCGGCGCAAAGCGGATGCCATGCCGCGCCTCGAGCGCCGGGCGGCCTATCCGGCAAATGACGTCGTCCTCGTTGAGAATGCTGCCCCTGACCCCGAGGGATTGAACCGCGTCGAGAAGCTTTTTTGAACGCAGGGAAAAGCCCCCGTTGCCCACGTTGCACCCGTCCTTATGCCACCATTTGGCCCCGATGTAATCGTAGTCGAGGAACTGCTCTCTCCACGCGCCGGAGTTCACGACGTACCCGTCCCACTGGATCACAAGCGCATAGTCCGAGGCCACGAACCGCCCGAGCTCGTTCAGCATGAAATGCGAATATTCCTCCCGGGAGGAGATCCTCGAGATCGGGAGCACGTCTATGCCCGGGGTGGACGCAGTTGGGGATTGGTGCGTCAGCAGCACCGCCCGAGCGAAGGTGCAGTGCTCCATGCTACGGCGCATGGCAATGACCGCGGCTGCAGGGTTGACGCAGTCGACGCAGACCAGGGTGACTCTCGGCAGGGAGAGCATCAGGCAGTCGCAAGAGACGGCGTTTGTGCGAGGTGCCAATTCGAAAGGGGGTTGGCCTCGCCGTAGTACTGCCAGTTCGATCTCAAGACCGGGGTGAACCGCGCCTCGGACCGGAAGACGAACATCTTTTCGTTGGGCAGGCAGAGTTGGTCCACCAGGTTCGAGAAGCAGCTGTCGATCAGGAGCAGGAACCTCGCGCGCTCAAGGATGAGCAGCCAGTCAAAGATGCACTCGGTCTGCTCGCTTATCTCGATGACCTGGTGGCCCGCATACTGGGATGGAATCTTTACGTCGGCCTTGGCATTGGATCCCTGGCGATGCACGACGATGTAATCGTCCTTCTTCACGAGCCTCTTGAAGAGAAGCTTCTCGCGCTCCGCATGGCGCCGGATCGAGAGGTTCCATTTCTCAGAGAACGGAACCCCGGCGGCAGCATACTTGTACTCGTCGAACTTCAGGCTCCCGAAATAGGCCGGGTGTTCCGACGGCGTGTCCGTGAAGTAGCTGTAGAGCGTGACCACGCGCTCGCAGCCCATCGCCTTGAGCAGCCTCTTGGGATCGTTCAGGAAGCCGTCCGCATTCGGATTGAAAGGGAACGGGATGAACCGGACGTAGGTAACGGCATGGCTAAACGAGCTCAGGAACCGTCCGTCGATCGGCCAATAGACCTCCACGCCGCGATCGTGGTAATACTTCGCGATGGGCAGTCCTATGATGATGTCGCCGATTCCCCGCGACTGGATCAAGCCGAGCTTTTTTGACATGGAGGAGTTGGGAATACCGGTGATGGGAGGGCGCGCGGGCGATTGAGTCCGGGCTGCGCTGCAATCAGCAAAGAACATACCAACCCGCCAAATGTTATTGTAACCGGTTCTTATATAATTAGTTAGATTCAGATAAGACCCCTGGGTTTCCAGCCTCTCGAGCGTGCCCGACGCAAAGGAAAAAAGTGCCTAGCATCGCCTTCGGGCATCGTCTTGGCCCCCCCTGCGACCGGAAGCCCCCGACGGGGCCCATCGGTGAAGCTACTTTTGAGAGCGAGGCAAAGGGCCTGGTCGGCAACCGATCCAACGCGGCGCGCAGTCCGCGCATGGCAAAGCCTCCCGGATCCATCCGTTGGAAGATGCTTCGTCACGCAGGCGGATGAACTTGAGCCCAATTCGGCCGATAAGTCCGCAGGCGGAGCCGCCGCCCTGAAATTACCGGCACCGGGGCATACATATGCCTAAAGGGGCCTCCCGTCCTGCCGATAGAACCACCATCCCGTTGATTGTGCCCTGAGCCGGCGCAGACGTGAGATCCGTTATATTTCCTAATGAATTCACTCGTTTTGTCGCCCACCGACCACGCCATACGACGGCGCATTGACGCCTGTCCAAAGCTTGCGTCGCTCCAGTGCAACAACCGGGCGCTGAGCGATCTAGTGAAGTCCGAACTGAGCCTTACCTCCCAGATTGCCGAGATCATCCGCCGGGACCCCTCGCTCTCCGCGCGCCTGCTCAGGATGGTCAATTCGGTGTATTTCGGCCTTTCGGCGCGCGTGAACAACATCGAGGAGGCCGTGTTTTTCCTGGGGCTGCGCCAGATACGCGAGCTGTCCATGGCGACCCCCGTCATCGAGGAGCTCGAGGGGCTGCAGAACAGCTCCGCGGTCCCGCTGCCCTGGAGGGACCTCTGGGCGCACAGCATCGGGACCGCCGTCCTCACCCGAGAGATCCTCCGGGCGACCCCCCTGGCGATCGATGACGAGACCGATTACCTCGCCGGACTCCTCCACAACGTGGGCAAGGTCGTGATGGCCTCGGCGTTCCCCGATGAGCTGCATGAGGTCACCCGCACGCCGCACAGCTCGACCTCCGACGTCTGCGCGCACGAGCGCCGGCTCATCGGCTGGGACCATGGGCAGATAGGCGCCTACTACCTCGAGCGCCACCAGCTCTCCGAGGAGATCACTCTCGCCGTCAAGTTCCACAACGACCCCAACATGGCCCCCCGCCAGCGGCTGTTCGCTGCGGCGGTTCAGGTGGCGGATAACCTCGTGCGCCACGCGGGCATCTCCGGGGGCTTCGAGCTCGTGGACCCCGTGAAGACCGACTCTTGGATGGAGCTGGACGGCTGGACGATACTCTACGGCGCCGAGGGCGAGGAATCGTCCCTGGCCAGGGCCCACATCGCCAATGCGCTGCAGCAGCTTCCCGCCATGCTTAGCGGGCTGTTGTAAGCCCGGCTGACCGGCGCTGCGGATTCTACTAAGACGCCGCCCAGTTAGCTCAAGTCGCGGGGCCCTGCGCCGATGTTCATGGGTGCATGTCTGTCGTGAGCTGCGAATCATTCGCGGGAACCTCCACGTTCCCGCACCCTGAGGTATTGCTTGGCGCGTCCGCCGGCAGTTCGGCGTTGGTGTATTGCCGTGACTGGCAGGGGCACGTGCTCGCAGCAAACCAGGCCTTTGCGCGCAAGTTTGGCTGCAACGTGGCCGATTTGCCCGGCCGCCCCGTGTCCACCTTCGTGCACGTCGACGACGTGCGGGCCATGGCCGTCTCCGACTCGGAGCTGCAGCAGGCGCCCCACCGCACGAGCCGCGACACCCGCTGGCTCACGCCGCAGGGTTGGCGCTGGATTGCGTGGGAGGAGACCGCGCTCCTCAACGAAAGCGGCAATGCCATCGGCGCGCGCGCCATGGGCCACGACATCACCCGCCAGAGGGTGGCGGAGGAGCAGTTCTACAAGCTCTCGTGCGCGGTCGAGCAGTCGCCCGTCGCCATGGTGATCACCGACGCCGAGGGCCAGGTGCAGTACGTGAACGCCAAGTTCACGGACGCGTCCGGCTACACCCTCGAGCATATCCTCGACAACAACGTGGCCGTCCTGCGGGAGGGTCACCCGAACGAGGCCTCGTACAGGAAATTCTGGGAGACCGTAAGGAGCGGGCGTGAGTGGCGCGGAGAGCTCTCAAGGGAGCGCCCGGACGGCAAGCGCACCTGGGAGTCCGTGCAGGTGTCGTGCCTGCGCAATGCCGCGGGCGAGGTCACCAACCTCCTTTGCCTGAGGGAGGACGTCACGGAGCGCAGGACCCTCGAGGACCAGCTCAGGCAGGCGCAGAAGATGGAGAGCCTCGGTACCCTCGCCGGCGGGATCGCGCACGACTTCAACAACCTGATCGCGGTCATCAACGGCTTCGCCGAGCTCCTGCTGCTCAAGCCGGGCGACCCGGCCACGCTCCAGAAGTGCGTCAGGGAGATCCGCCGCGCGTCCGAGCGCGCCACCGGGCTGGTCCGCCAGATCATGACCTTCAGCCGGAAGGCCGAGGTCAGCTTCGCGCCCGTCGACTTCAACCAGCTCTGCCGGGACCTCGTGGCCCTGCTCGCCGCGACGTTCCCCAGGAACATCTCGTTCAACTTCGCCCTGGACGAGGACCTGCCCCCGCTCATGGCGGACCAGAACCAGGTGCAGCAGATTGTCCTGAACCTCTGCGTCAACGCACGCGACGCCATGCCCTCGGGCGGGTCCATCACGCTTTCCACGGCACGCGTCGAGGGCTCCGCACTTCCCCCCTCGCTCGCCGGCAACCGGGCCTATGCGTGCCTTTCGGCGACCGACACCGGGACGGGCATGTCGCCCGAGGTGCGCGCGCGCATCTTCGAGCCCTTCTTCACGACGAAGTCCTCCGACCAGGGCACGGGCCTCGGCCTTGCCGTGGTTTACGGCATCGTCGCCAGCCACGAGGGCACGATCGAGGTCGAGAGCGAGCCGGGCTCCGGGAGCACGTTCAAGATCTACCTGCCCGTTGCCGATAACGCCACGCCTGCGCCCCAGGCGGCAAAGTCGGCGGACTTTCCCGGGGGCGCCGAGACGCTTCTGATCGTCGACGGTGACGCTCCGCTTCGCCTGCTGCTTGAGGCGACCCTTACCAGCAAGGGCTACCACGTCATCACCGCCACGGACGCCGCGTCTGCCGTGTCGAGGATCACCGACCTGACCCAGAACCTTGACGGCGTCCTGCTCGACATGGATCTGCCTTCGGCAAGCGCGGTCGAGGTCCTTAGGGCCGTCGAGTCCGCGCGTCCGGGCCTTAGGGCCGTGATCCTCACCGGCGAGCTGCCCCCGAGCATGCGCTCCGAGTTCGAATGGCTCGGCCAGCGCCATAGCGTACGCAAACCCTATACGATCGAGCACCTCGGCCGCATGCTGCGGGAGCTGCTGGAAGAGGCCCAACATTCGGCGCAACCTGTTGCTCGATAAAGTATTTAACCATGAAACCGCAGGAAAACAATATCGCAGAGGGGCATTCAGGAACGCCCCGCATGTGCCGATATTGCCGGGAGGTATTCCTGCGTGATCAGAACTCATGGACCGCTGCAAAGCACATGCATTCAACCTCCCTGCCCGGGCGCCACGTGGGGATCCGGGGTTACGGGCTTTATCTCTCGATGTTCCTGATACCCGGGACCGTGCTCTGCATGCCCCTCTCCTTCAGCGAGCCGAAGCCGACCAGCCGCTCAAGGCCCTACCTCGTGGTCGCCGGGCCGCCCGCGCTCCGCTTCCAGGACGCGCTGGTGCCGCTGCCCGATGTGAGCACCCGCCCGCCAGCCGGTGCGCCTCCGCATCCCTTCGCAAAGCCGGAAATCTCCGCCGCAAGGCTGGAGCCGAGGCAGGAGGAGCCAGCCGCGGCCGCCCCGTCCCAGGCCGCGCCGTCGTCCAAGCCGGCCGCCGCGCCCGAGCCGGCCTCGACCGCGGCTCCCATCCTTCCCGACGATGCCAAGTCCAAGGTCCGTCCCGAGGACTTTCTCCCCTATTTCCAGTTTCCGGGAGCGGGGCCCAATCCGGAGGATGTCTCCTCAGCCCCCACGCCTCCTGAGCCGGGAAAGCTTCCCCCGAGCACCGCGACCTACCGACAGCAATGACCCGCCCAAATTTGTACCAGCGTCCCACCAGCGGAATCATCCTAGCCCTGATTCTCCTGTGCGGTCCGGCGGCTATCGGGGCGGATGTGCCCCCGGCTGGCGCCGCGCCCGAGCCCGCTCCCAAGAGCGTGGCCAGCGTCATTGCGGCCGACAAGGTCGCCGAGGCCAAGGGCCTCCTCATCCTCGGGGCGAGCCTGACCGAGCGCTCCGACTACGCGGCGGCGGAGATTGCCTACCGGCAGATTCTCAGCTCGCGCGACTTCAGGGTTTCGGACCAAAAGGACGCTCTTATAGGCATCGCCAAGATGTACCGCCGGGCGGGCAGCTTCACAAAGTCGGCGGCCATCTACGAAAAATACCTGAAGGAGTTCCCCGACGATGGCCGCGTGCCCGACGTGCTGCTCGACCTCGGCCGGGTGCTGCGCTCCATGGGCGCGTACCGGCTCGCCATAAACCGGTTCTATAGCGTCATTGATTCCACGCTCAAGCTTCAGTCCGAGAACTTCGACCACTACCAGCTCCTTGCGAAGACGGCGCAGTTTGAGATCGCGGAAACCCACTTCGCCTCGGGCAACTTCGTGGAGGCCGGCAAGTTCTTCGGGCGCCTGCGCCTGCTCGACCTGGCCCCGGCCGACCGCGCACGCGCCCACTTCAAGTCGGCGTACGCGTTGCAGCTGGCGGGCGACCTGGAGGGCGCCGTCACCACCCTTCGCGCCTACCTCGAGCAGTGGCCCAAGGACGAGAACGTGCCCGAGGCCCGCCACCTGCTCGCCACGACGCTCCTTCAGTTGAAGCGCCCCGACGAGTCCCTCTCTGCCACGATGGCGCTCCTTCGCGGGGAGCAGGCCAATTCCGCCGCCGACCCCAAGCGCTGGTCCTACTGGCAGCGCCGCACCGGCAACCAGCTCGCGAACGAGTTCTTCCAGACCGGCGACACAACGAACGCGCTGGCCGTCTACCGGGGCCTCGCGGCGCTTTCCCCGGACCCGGCCTGGAGGCTGCCGCTGAGCTACCAGATCGGCCTCTGCTACGAGCGCCTGCGGATGATTGACCTGGCCCGGGCATCCTACCAGTCGATCGTCGACGCGGCGGCACAGCCCTCCCCCGCGAAACCCGCGGGTCCCGCGGGAGCCCCACCTTTGGAGATGAATGAGCTCGCGCGGATGGCCAGCTGGCGTATGGAACATCTGGAGTGGAACGAGCGGACCGAGCACCAGCTCACCGCCTTCTTCTCCACCGGCTCGACGCCGGGAGAAAAGATCCCCACCCTCGCCACACTCCATGACACCCCTGCAAGCCCTGCAGAACCACCAAGAGCTGTGCAATGAACTGCACGAGCTGACCCTCGAGGAGAACCGTTTCCTTCAGCAGAACAAGCGGCCGCCGGACTCGAGCCTGCTTGACCGCAAGCGCGCCATGCTCGCCCGGCTTGATGAGACGCTGTCCGCCCTGAGGAGCGCTTCCCGGGAGGGTTCGAAAACGACCGAGTTCCTGCAGGCCGTGGAGAAGACCCGCTCGCGGATACTTCAGATCCTGCAGCTCGACCGCGAGAACGAGCAGCTCCTTCTGCGCTACAGCCTGACCGGTAACAGGCCGGTCACCGCACCGGTCCAGGCGCCGGCCCCGTCGGCCCTGCAAAGCATCTACCAGCGCCACGCCTGACGGTGCCCCCAGGGGGTGAGTCTCGAGGCGTCAGCCGGGATTTCTCAGCCGGCCTAACCCCTCATGGGCCCGCGGGATAACCCCGTTTCCGGCCGTCTATCCGCAAAAGTTCCGGGCGTTTGGGTCGATAAGGACGTGATGTTGCAGGACCCATCCGCATCACCCAATGGCTATCGCCTAGCACCCGACGAAATCGTCCGGCTGCTGCGCTTTCTGCCGTCTGCGCCGCGGGTTCTCCCCAAGCTGAAGAACCTCCTAAGCGACGGAAACTCCTCCATGACGGAGGTGGTCTCGCTCATCCGCCTGGACCCGGGCATCGCCGCCCGCGTGCTTCAGATGGGCAACAGCGCCTACTACAGCCAGGGCATGCGCTGCTACACGGTCGACGAGGCGGTCAACCGGGTCGGGTTCGACCAGGTCTACGAGCTGGTCTCCGTCGCCGTGTCCTCGCAGGTGCTGATCAGGCCGCTTGCGACCTACGGGATCGAGGCGGACGACCTCTGGCGCCGGAGCGTCGCGTGCGCCCTGTCCGCCGAGGTGCTTGCGGAGCGACTCGGCATCAGCCGGGACATCGCCTACACCGTGGGGCTGCTGCACTGCGTGGGTCTCGTCGCGATCGACGAATGGGCGTTCCGCCAGCAGCTGGGAATGTACTTCGCCGGCGGGGACCTCCCCCTGGAGACGTGCGAGGCCGAGCGGGCGACCCTCGGGTTCCACAACGCCGAGGCCGGGGCCGCGCTGCTCAGGCACTGGGAATTCCCCGCCGTCATGTCCGAGCCCGTGCGCTGGCAGTATCTGCCGCGCGGGACCTCGGCCCACTTTCAGCTGTCGTGCGCCCTGCACCTCGCCAAGTGGCTGCGCAACACGGTGTGCCGCGCGGAGGAGTCCCCGATGCCGGACGCGCAGCTGCTGCGCGCCGTGAAGGTCACGCGGGGCCAGATGGAGGAGATGGCGCAGGAGGTCCGCCTTCGGATGGCCGACGTGAGCTCGCTCCTCGAGTCGAGCCTCCCCGGAAAGTCCTGCCTCACCTTCCCGAGCGCCGAGCGCGAGATCGCGAGTCACTCGATCACGCGCAGCTTCATCGACCGCTACGCCTAATGCGACGGGGCGCCTCCCAGGGGCTCCAGCCGCGCGGTCTTGATGTAGTCGAGGCTCGGAAAGGACTTCTCCAGGTAGGCATTGCCCTGGGCGCTGATCAGGTCCTGGTCGGGGTTCTCGCCGTAGCCCGAGAAGATCCGGTCCACGTTCTCCATGCCCTCGACGACCCTGCCGACCGGCACGAAGCCCGCCTTGTCCAGGTTGCGGTTGTCCCCGAGGTTGATGAAGAGCTGCGTCGTCCTGGAGTTGGGGTCGGATGTCATGGCAAAGACGACGGTTCCCCGCGTGTTTGAATTCGACGCGACGACCGGGTCGTCCTTGATGGGGTTGTCCCACGCCTTCGTGAGCTCGGGTTTGCCGGAGAGCCCGAACTGGACCACAAACCCGGGAACGACCCGGAAGAATCGGGCGCCGTCCAGGTAGCCCGCCTTGACCATGTTGAACAGGCGGTCGGCCCCGATCGGCCCATTCGATCGGGTCACGTCGATCACGATGGGGCCGCGACTGGTGTCCATCGCGACCCGGAAGGCGGCCGGGGCGGTCTCGTTCGGCGGACGGGGCACGTCGCCCATGCACGAGGCAAGGAGGACGGCGACGCAGGCGATCAGGGCGGTTCGTTTCATAATCCCGGCAGGTGTCTATTCACCAGCAACTTGCATGACGGGGCGGGTCCATGAGGCAAGGCGATATGCCGGAATAACGGCCTCAATGATACAAAACTCATTTATGCGCAATGGATTAGATAATTATCCCAATCAACCCCCGGTCATGATCGCCCGGTGCGGGTCAAGCCCACGGCCAGCCGTGCCGTATAAGAATTGGAGCCACCACGCCCCATGGACGACCTCGCACACCGAAAATTCACGGGACGTTACTGCAACACCCACCCCGACAAGGTGACCGCTGCGGCCATCGAACTGGCCCTGAAGCAGGCGCACGTCGCCCTGGGGCAGGGCCGCCTGATCAATCCGAGCGAGGCGATGGCGATAGCCCTGGGGCACGGCAAGGGAAAGGAAACCCTCTTTTCGATCGCGCGCACGGTGGCATGGGACACCGGGGGCGACCAGGATGACATCCTGAGCTACCTCGGAGAGCGCTACCCAAATTTCGCCTGAGCCCTGGGAGACCCGCCGCAATCCTACGCCCGCCGCAACAGCGTGAGGCGCCCGATCGGAAGCCACTCCGCAACCAGGATGTCGCCGCTCTGCAGGAAGATCGCGGCATGCGGGGTGATGAACTTCCCGGGTGTGAATTCGCTGCGCGCTTGGCCGCGCCTGGAGCCCACCTTGCCGTTGATCGCAATGCCGTCACCCAGCTGGGCCACGACCCGGTAGTCTCGGTCGAGGATGCAGACCTGGCTGTCCAGGTCGGGACAGACCATCCAATCCCCGCGGACGTCGAAGTGGCACGGCATCCTCAGGCGTGAATCGTCCTTCACCGTGCGAAGGTGCCTCCCGTCAAGGGAGAACACCTGGAGGCGTCGGTTGCCCCGGTCGGCGACGACCAGCACAGGCTCGGCACCCCGGGTGTCGACCCATTGGCCGTGAGGGTTGTCGAGCTCCCCGTCGCCATGGCCGGGGTGCGCGATCTCACCCAGGAAGCGGCCGTCGGCGGAGAAGCGCAGCATGTGGCTGGATCCGTACCCGTCCCCCACGTAGAAGTCCCCGTTCGGCGCGAACGCGACGTTCGTGGGCACAAAGTCGATCGGGGCGCCCCCGTAGGCGGGATCCTCGCGCGGGTAGCCGTGCTGCCAGAGGACCTCGCCGGCAAGCGTCGTCTTCACCACCTTGCAGCGGTTGATGTCGCAGTGGTACAGGTGCTCCTCACTCCCCTCGCGCCTGAGATTCAGCCCGTGCGCGCCCCCGCGGAAATCCTCGCCGAAGGCCCTGACGAACTTCCCCGAGGCGTCGTAGACCACGATCGCCTCTGCGCGCATGCTCGACCGGTTGACCGTGTGCGCGACGTAGATGTTTCCCGCGGCGTCCTGGCAGAGGCCGTGGGTGTCGCCCCAGACCAGGCCCTCCGGCGGGAGAAGCCAGTCGTGCACGCACTCGTACGTGTGCTCGCCCGAGCCGACGACGGGCAGGCCGCTCCCCGACTTGTCGGAGGCGCGGACGAAGAAGGACGGAACCGTCGCCGCCGCGGCCAGCGTGGCGCTCCGAACGAGGAAGGATCTCCTGGATATCATGTTCATCGTCGTCATGGGATCTTCGGGGGTGGCGCGGCGGCCTTGGACGCCTCCACGAGGGGTTTCGGTTCGAGGTTGAGTGACTCGCCGGTGTTGGCCTCAAACTGCTCGGCCTGGATCTGCCGCTCGCGCTCCGCCACCTCCGACTTCCATCGGGTGACGCGGCGCTTGTCGACGAGCAGTTCGCCGAGCGCCCTGGCTGCGGCGGGCGTCACCGCGGTCTGCCAGAGATAGAGCGAGCGCAGCCTCGGCAGCGCGCGCAGGGACGCCAAACCCTTGTCGGTGACGGCCGTGCCCCGCAGGTTGAGGTACTCGATGCGCCTGAGGTGGGAGAGCCTCGAGAGCCCGTCGTCGGTCACGCGGGTCTGGTCGAGGTGAAGCCGCTCCAATCCGCGCATCGCCCCGAGCGCCGAGAGCCCTCCGTCGGTGACCGCCGTGTTCCCGAGGTCGAGCCACTGGACTGCGGGCGCGATGGGCGCCAGCAGCCTTAGCTGCGCGTCGCCGAACGCCTTCGCGCCGGGGCGGGCGTTGACCTCGATCCACGGGCCGTCCGGTGTCAGCGGCCGAATGATGATGCCCAGGCTCTCCGCGATCCGCCCGGCCTGCGCGAGTGTCGCGGCGCGCTCGGGCGGGGCCCCCGCAGGGGCGCCCCCGAGCCTCTCCTCGAGGACGGCCGCGACAAGGGGCGGCAGGTCGAGCGACGAGAGGGGCTTGTCACGGGGAGTCCCCGCATCGACCCACCACTCCAGGACCGTCAGGTCGTCGTCGGACAGCTGGGGCTTGCCCCTTGGCGGCATGTGCTCCTTCGCGTCCTGGGGAAGGTCAATCCTGCGTACGAGGGGGCTCGCGGCAAGGTCCCCTGGCTTGATCGCGGGCCCGTGCTTGCCCCCCTTTGCGAGCAGGTCCCAGGAGTCCATCCTGAGGCCGCCGTTGCTCTTCGCCGAGCCGTGGCAGCTTTCGCAGCGCTCCTTCAGGATGGGCTGGATCGCGTCCGCGAAGACAAGGGCACGGTCGAAGGCGACGGCGGGCTGACCCGGCGCGGTCGCCGCGGTCTCCATCCCGAGGCGGCGCGCGATCGCCTGGGGCAGGTGCGAGGTGAGGTAGTCGCTCCCGTGCGTGATCTTGGCGCCCGCGTGGGCCGCGAGGACGATGAGGGCGAGCGAGACCGCATACGCCGCGGCGTAGAGCCGCCTCCAGCGGTGCATGGCAAGGACCAAGACGGATGCGAGGGCGGCGGCAATCCCGAGCGCCTGGTGCCGCCCGACGAGGGCCATGTCGTAGTCGCCGCCGTGCGCGAGCTTCCATCCGAGGAACGCCGCCAGCACGGAGGCCGCCGCGCCTAGGGCGAGGATCAGCGCCCGCTCGGCCTGGCCTACGCCGGGCAGCCACGTGAGCCCGCGGATCCGCCGGGCCATCCCGGCAAGCTCAAGGGCCCCGAGAAGCAGGAAGACCCCGATCGGAAGATGGACCACCAGCGGGTGGAAACGGCCCAGGAAGATTCCGAGTTCGCCCATGCAATCCCCCTTACGCGAAAATCCCCTTTGCGACCTTCCCGTGCACGTCCGTCAGGCGGAAGTCGCGGCCCTGGAACCGGTAGATCAGCCGCTCATGGTCGATCCCGAAGCTCGCGAGCATCGTGGCATGCAGGTCGTGGACGTGCATCTCCTGCCCATCCTCCAAATACCTGTACCCGAGATCGTCGGAGGAGCCCCAGCTGAGGCCCCCGCGGATCCCTCCCCCGGCCATCCACAGCGAGAACGCGTTGATGTGGTGGTCGCGCCCGCTGCCCTGCCCCATAGGGGTCCTCCCGAATTCCCCTCCCCAGAGGATCAGGGTGTCGTCGAGGAGCCCCCGCTGCTTCAGGTCCTTCACGAGGGCCGCGCTCGGCTGGTCGACCCGCCGGCAGACGTCCTTGATGTCGTTGTCCAGGTTGCCGTGCTGGTCCCATCCCCGGTGGTAGAGCTGGATGAAGCGGACCCCGCGCTCGGCGAGGCGCCGCGCCAGGAGGCAGTTCGAGGCGAACGAGCCGTCGCCCGGCTCCTTCACGCCGTACATCTGGCGGATCGACTCGGGCTCGCTGCTCATGTCCGCGAGGTCGGGGATGCTGGTCTGCATCTTGAAGGCGAGCTCGTACTGAGCGATCCGGGTCTGGATCTCGGGGTCCAGGGTGTCTTCTCCGTGGAAGCCGTTGAGGCGGGCGATCTCGTCGATCACCTGGCGCTGCGTGCTCTGGCACACCCCGTCGGGGTTGCCCACGTAGTGCACGGGAACCCCCTTGCTCTGGAACTGCACGCCCTGGAAGCGGCTCGGCAGGAAGCCCGCGGACCACTGTCTGGCGGACACCGGCTGCTCCCCGCCCGAGGGCCCGCGCGACATGAGGACCACGAAGCCCGGGAGGTTCTCGGTCTCGGAGCCGAGCCCGTACAGGAGCCATGACCCCATGCTGGGCCTGCCCTTCACCATGGACCCGGCGTTCATGAAGGCGTGAGCCGGGTCGTGGTTGATCTGCTCGGTGTGCATCGAGCGGACGACGCAGATGTCGTCCGCGATCTGCTGCGTGAACGGGAGGAGGTCGGAGATCACCTGCCCCGACAGGCCGCAGCGCGAAAAGGTGAAGGACGAGCCGCGCGCGAGGAGCTTCGTGTTCTGGAGCTGCGCGAGCTGCTGGCCGTTCGTGAACGACGCCGGGAAGGGCTGGCCGTGGATCCGGTTGAGCTCGGGCTTGGGGTCGAACAGGTCCACGTGGGACGGGCCGCCGGCCATGTACAGGTGGATCACCCGCTTGGCCCGCGGCGGAAAGTGCGGCGAGGGCAGGATGCCCGGCCAGCGCCCGCCCTCGGGCGCACCCGCCGGCTCGCCGCCTGAGAACAGCCGGGGATTCGCGAGCGAGCCGAGCGCAAGGGCGCCGAGCGCCTGCGCGGACTTACCGAGAAAGGTCCTTCGCGACCACTCAAGCTGCCGCCGCCTAAAGAATTCCGCTTCAAAGGGTGTGCTCATGGGTTTCCTAGTAGCGGACAATGGCCTCGTTCAGGTTCACAAGGACGCGGGCGACCGAGATCCACGCGGCCAAGGTGGGCGGGTCAAGCGAGGCCGGCGCGGGGTGCTGGCCTATCGAGACAACCTTCCTCGCCTCGTCGGGCTGCCCCTTGTAGTAGGCGAGCTGCTCCTCGAAGAACCGCTGGAGCGAATCCCTCTCGCGCTCGCTCGGCGGCCGCGCGAGGAGGTTGCGGAACGCGTCGTCGAGGTCCGCCCTGAAGCCCGCCCCCGGACGCTCGCACAGGGCCCGCTCCGCGAGGCCCCGGGCGGCCTCGACGAAGGTCGGGTCGTTGAGAAGCGTCAGCGCCTGCTGCGGGGTGCTCGAGACGATCCGGGATGCGGTGCACTCCTCCCGGGACGGCGCGTCGAAATTCGCGAGCATCGGGTGCAGGAAGGTCCGCTGCCAGTGGACGTACACCCCGCGCCGGAACTGGCGCTCGTCCTCGTCAGGGAGGTACTCGCGGTCGGGGAACTGCAGCGCCGAATAGTAGCCCTCGGGCTGGTAGGGGTAGACGCTCGGACCGCCGATATCCAGGCTGATGAGCCCCGCGGCGAACAGGGCGTTGTCGCGCACGAACTCCGCCTCCAGGCGGCGCGGGGTCTGGCGGGCCAGGAGCCGGTTGTTCGGGTCGACCTCGGCGAGCTCCGGCCGGTAGGTGGAGCTCTGCCTGTAGGTCGACGACATGACGATCTGGCGCACCATCGCCTTCACGTCCCAGCCCCTGTCCATGAATTCCACGGCGAGCCAGTCGAGCAGCTCGGGGTGGCTCGGGTACTCGCCCTGAGTGCCGAGATCCTCGACGATTGCCGAGAGCCCTGTCCCGAAGAACTGCTTCCAGAGCCGGTTGACGAAGGCGCGCGCCGTGAGCGGGTTCTCGCGCGACACGATCCAGTTGGCGAGGTCGAGGCGGGACTGGCGCGCGACCCCGGGGCGCAGACCGGGCAGGAACGCGGGGGGCGACGGCTGCACGACCTCGCCGGACTCGTCCTGCCAGTTGCCCCGCGGCAGGATGCGCGTGACCGCGGGCGTCGTCGCCACCGTCACGGTGGTGAACGCGCGGCCGTCGCGGCAGGCCACGGCGGCCCTCACGTCGTTGAGCATCGCGGCGAACTCGCCCTCGTGGGAGGCCTGGGTCCCCTCGAAGAACTCGGAGGCGATGACCCGCTCCTGATCCGGAGTCGGAAGGGCGGCCCCGAACGCCTCCCCCACCTCCCGCCACGACGCGGACCCGGGGACCCGCTCCCCCAGCGGCGACGCCGAGATGCGCACCCGGCTTGCGTTCTCGCTCGTGACCGTGGCGACGAGCCGGTCACCCTCCTTCAATTCGACGGGCTCCGTGAGCACGATCACCAGCGACTGGGCCGTGCGCGCCAGGGCGGCGGGCGAGGTCCACGCCGAGGTGATGGAGGTGACAAGCCGGCCGTTGAAGTACGTGGCCGTCGGCTGGTTCGGAAACCCGTCGGCGAGGCTGATGGACTTCGCCTTGTCCTTGCCGGCGCCGAGTAGGGCGAGCTCAAGGGTCACCGTGAACGAGTCGTCCGTCGTACTCGAGACGCGCCCGTTGTAGGACTCATCCGGCAGGACCTCGAGGCGCACCGTGGCGATCGGCCCTGGACCCGGCGAAAGCGTCAGGACCGCCCCGTCCCCCGCCTTGTAGGCGGCCGAATCCTTCACCGGTCCCAAGCGGGCGCTCTGGTCGGCGAGGACCTTCACGGCGCCGTCCTTGAGCGGCTTCGCGTCGGACACGGGAAGGACGGACCAGCCCTGGGCGTCGGCCTTCAGGCGCGCCGCGACACGACCGGCCCAGTCGCGCGACGCGGCCGCCAGCGCGGGACTGGAGCAAATCGCCCCGACCACCGACGCCAGGCGCGCCCTGCAGCGCTCCTGCAGCCTCGCCAGGCGCGCCCGCAGGTACGGGCTGTCGACCTCGATCTCCGGCGGGAATGGGGAATCGTTTGAGAACCCCTTCAGGTCCGGCTCCGGCGTGTAGTCGTAATTCTGGTAGACGCCGTACTGCTTCACGTCCCCGAAGTAGGCCTCCATCGCGTAGAAGTCCCGGGCCTTGAAGGGGTCGTACTTGTGGTCGTGGCACTCGCAGCATCCCATGGTCGACCCGAGCCACGCGGTCGAGACGGTCCGGACCCGGTCCGCGGCGTATTTCGCGATGTATTCCTTCGACTGGGCGCCCCCCTCGCGCGTCACCATGTTCAGGCGGTTGAAGCCGCTGGCGACCCGCTGCCTGTCGGTGGCTCCCGGCAGTAGGTCGCCGGCGATCTGCTCGCGGGTGAACTGGTCGTAGGGCTCGTTCTCGTTGAACGCCTCGATCACGTAGTCGCGGTAGGGAAAATTGTTGTAGAGCTGGTCGCCGTGGAAGCCGACGGTGTCGGCGAACCGGGCGAGGTCGAGCCATGCGACCGCCATCCGCTCCCCGTAGTGGGGCGAGGCGAGAAGCCGCTCGACGAGCCTCTCGTAGGCGTCCGGCCGGGTGTCCCCGACGAAGGCCTCGGTCTCGGCGACCGTGGGGGGGAGCCCCACGAGGTCGAGGCTAAGGCGGCGAATGAGGGTCCTGCGGTCCGCTTCCGGGGAGGGAGCGATCCCGCGGGCCTGCAGCTCCTGGCGGACGAAGGCGTCGACGGGGTTGGCCTTCCCCGCCCCGGGGATCTCGGCCTTCCTCGGTGCAATGTAGGCCCAGTGGGGCTCGTAAACCGCGCCCTGCTCGATCCAGCGCCGGATGACGGCCTTGTCCCTGGCCGTAAGCAGGTGGAGCGAGTCGGGCGGAGGCATCACCTGGCCCTTGTCCTCCGCGCTGATCCGCCGCCAGACCTCGGAGGCTTCGGGATTGCCCGGCACGATGGGTGTCAAGGTCCTTCCCGCCTTGTCCTTTCGCTGCATGAGCGCGTTCTCCGGCAGGTCCAGGCGCAGGCTCGCCCGGTTCGCCTTGGGGTCGGGGCCGTGGCACTTGAAGCAGGTGTTCGCCATGATCGGGCGCACGTCTCGGTTGAACCGGACCGAAGAGGGAACCGCGGACTCCGCGGCGCCGGCGCTCGCGGGCCCGCAGGCCACGAGCGCAGCCGCAAGTACGGTACCCAGCTTGATCATGGAATATTCTTGGGGTGGAAGTTGAGCCGGACGCCCTATCAAGGTGGCGGCGCCGGTTCGCAGTGCTGTTGGGAATAGGGGGTTCTCGCAGGCCTGGCCTTAAGGCGCGATCCCTTTGGTGAGGGGTGGCGCAAACTCACTGAGACGAAGGTCAATTAGGCGTCGCGCTGCAACTGGAATTAGCCTGTTGGTGCCAGTCCGTTTGTGGCCGCGGGCCGGAGCCGGCCCGCGCCCAACATTCCTGCCCCCGGCTACTTGGCCCCGCCCGGACGATCCGCCACCTCCCGGGCTCGCGTTGCGGCTGACTGCGCCGGGGCGGCCCGCACCACCCCTCCTTCTTATATGCAGCATAAACACGGGAACTTCAGGTGACTCGGGTATCGCCAGCCCGGGGCTTTTCGCTAACGCTGACGGCTGGGCCGAAACGACCCCCACTCTCATGAAGGATGACTACCCCACGTCCGAGATTAGGAATTTCGCCGTCGTTGGCCACGCATCCGCGGGCAAGACGATGCTCTGCGAGGCGATGCTTCTGTGCAGCGGCCGAATAGGCCGCCTCGGGAACATCGCCTCGGGAACGACCGTGTCCGACTACCACGCGAGCGAGCAGCAGCACCAGATCTCCGTGCATGCCTCGCTCCTCAATACCGAGTGGCTGGATCGGAAGTTCAACATCATCGACACACCCGGCTACGCCGACTTCATCAGCGAGGGGATCGGCGCCCTCAGGGTCGGCGACTTTGCGCTCGTCGTCATCAACGCGGCGCACGGCCTCGGCGTGGGAACGGACGCGGTGTGGGACTACGCCACCCACTACGGGCTGCCAAAGGTCATCGCCGTCAACGCGCTCGACAAGCCGAACACGCGCTTTGACGACGTGCTGGCCGCGGCCCGCGAGCATTTCGGCAAGAATGTCTTCCCCATGACAATCCCCCTGGATTCCGGCCCGGGCTTCAGCCAGGTCCTGGATGTCCTGCGAAACGAGGTCGTGACCTACAAGCCCGGCGGGAACGGGCGCTACACCGAGCAGCCCGCGCAGGGCGAGCTAGCCGACCGCGTCCACGAGCTCCACCGCCAGCTGATGGAGTATGTCGCCGAGTCAAACGACGCCCTGATGGAAAGGTTTTTCGAAAAGGGCGTCCTCGGCGAGGAGGAGCTGCGGGCCGGGCTCCACAAGGCGGTGCAGGACCAGGTGCTCGTCCCCCTCTTCGCGGTCTCGGCCGAGCGCAATGTGGGCGTAGCGCGCCTCATGGACTTCATCGCGAAGTTCGGCTCGTCGCCGCAGGACAGGGCCGACGTGCCCGCCCTCGACTCGGGCGGGCTCCACTGCACCGTGTCGCTTTCCCAGCCCGAGACGGTGGCCTACGTCTTCAAGACGATGAACGAGCCCGGGGTCGGCGAGCTGTCCCTGTTCCGCATCTATTCGGGGAAGCTGCGCGGCGGCGACGAGCTTTTCAACCGGACCCGGCAGGTGAACGAGCGCCTTGGCCAGGTCTACATGCTCAACGGCCACGAGCGAACCCCCGTGACGGGCCTGAAGGCGGGCGACATCGGAGCGACCGTGAAGCTGCGCGAGACGCGGACGGGGGACACCCTCTGCAGCCCGCGCTTCACGGTGGAGCTCCAGAAGGTCGAGTATCCCCACCCGAACATCCACGTCGCCCTGCGGCTGCGCGCCAAGGGGGACGAGGACAAGCTGGCGGTCGGACTCGCGATGCTCCACCAGGAGGATCCCACGTTCCGCTACCGCGTGGACGACGAGGTTCACCAGACGATCATCTCGGGCCAGGGCGAGATCCACCTGCAGGTGATCGTCGAGCGCCTCGCCCGCAGGTTCGGGGTCAGCGTCGAACTCGAGGAGCCCCGCGTGCCCTTCCGCGAGACGATCCGCGGCAGGGGCGAGTCGCGCTACCGCCACAAGAAGCAGACCGGGGGCGCCGGACAGTTCGCGGAGGTCTGGATGAGGATCACTCCGGGCGAGCGGGACAGCGGCCTTGTCTTCACCGAGTCGCTCGTCGGAAACGACGTCGACCGCGTGTTCGTCCCCTCCGTCGAGAAGGGGGTGCGCACCGTTGTCGGCGAGGGGGTCCTTGCCGGCTACAGGATCACGGATGTGAAGGTCGACTTCTACGGCGGCAAGATGCACCCCGTCGATTCGAAGGACATCGCCTTCCAGGTCGCGGGCTACCACGCGTTCAAGGAGTCGTTCGCGGCCGCATCCCCGTGCCTCCTCGAGCCGCTCTACACCATCGCGATCACGACGCCCGACGAGTACGTCGGTGCCGTCCTGGGCGACCTCTCCTCACGCCGCGGGCACATACTCGGGATTGAGGCGGACGGCCATTTCCAGGTGGTCCGAGCGACGGTCGCCGCCAGGCAGCTCCACCACTATAGCACGACGCTTCGCTCCCTGACGAGCGGCCGGGGCCGGCATTCCGAGAACTTCAGCCACTACGAGGAGGTGCCGGCCGACCAAGTGCAGCTGATCCTCAACGAGGCCAAGACGAGGCGGAACGGACAGAACGCGAAATAGGCGAGGATATCGCCCGGAACGCGGTACCTAGGAACCGCCCCGCTTCGCGGAGTCGAGTACGAGCACCCAATCGGTGTCGCCCGCCGAGTTCCTCCACGGAACCATGAATTGGTAGGGGCCGGAGTTCGGAAGACCCTCCGCGGCCTCGGAGTAGGCGCCGCTGGTCGGGTCGAACCAGCGGGCGCGCACCTTCCCGCCCATGGCGGTCAGGTCTACCTGGACCGGGCCGTTGTGCGCAGGGGGCACATAGGCGACCAGGAGTCCGCCGTCGGGCGTGGCCGCGGCCGCAACGTAGTCCGGCGCCCGTTCGGCGGAACCTCCCGCGGTGACCAGGGTCCGCATGCCCCCAAGGCCGGAGGGGACGAGGTCGAACCAGGGAATCGACCGGATGAATTCGTTCAGCCGGGCCAGGTCCCGCGCGCCCTGCGAGTCGAGGTGGCCGCGCCAGGTGTCGCCGGCAAAGGGCCAGACGTAGCCGTTGCCGGCCATGTATCCCCCCACGGTCGAGAGCCAGCCCCACCATTCGTGGCGGCGAACGGGAGGAACGGCCCACGGGTTCACCTTGTTCCCGTCGGGCCCCTCCTCGTCGTAGGGCTCCTCGAGGAGGTAGGCCGGCAGGACAGGCTGGCGGGCATAGGCGCGACGCCCGTGGTCCACCACGTACCCGCCAAAGGAATAGGCGCCGTTGAGCGTGATGAACCGGCCGAATGTCGGGTGGTCGGTGCCGATCGACTCGGAAGCCCATTCGGCGCTGCGGAATTTTTCCGTGTCGGCCCCTCCGCGAGTCAATCCGTCGATGAAAGCGGCCTCGGTCGCAGACTGCTCGGGGTTAAAGTTGCTGTGGTCCCCGCCGAGCATCCAGACGATGTTGAGCTGGTTTTTGTAGCGGTCCGCGACCCAAGTCCCGTAGGCCCGCATGCGCGCGGGACCGTTGGCCGCGAGCTCGTTCATCCACCCCTGCTCCTCGCCGGGCGCTTGGTATCCGACATAGACCGGGAATGCCAGCGCCAGGACGCCCTTCGCCGCGGCGTACGCCAGCAAGGCGTCCATCCGCTTCCAATAGGCCTCGTTCGGCGACGTGAAGTCGGGCGCCTCGGCTTTGATATCCCTGTACCTGAGCGATCCATCCCAGGACTTGCCATCGAGCCGCCTCAGGAACGGGGCGTCGCCCTTGTCGTTAAACGGAGGATGCCGACCCCGCGGATCGTGGGTGATCAGGATGAACTCCATCGCGTCGAACCCGCGCTTGAGCGAGTCGCCCATGTAGAGGTCGAGATCCTTGTCCGAGAGCCCAGCGATAAACCACGATGAACGCCCCAGGATGGGAAAGGGAACACCGGCCTGGTCGACCAAATAACGCCCGCTGGCGCTTGGATGCAATGGGAACACCGGCTCAGCCCCACTACTTGAAGTGCCCGTCAGGAGCCCGAGGCCCATGGCCGCGCTCCAGCTGGCGAGGCGGGGAAGATACCGGCCCGAGCTCATGCCCGAAGGAATCGAAGCCAACGGTCCCGCTGTCAACGACCAACGGCCCGCGGGCGCGGCGCTATGGGAGCGTTCCCCGGTATCCGAGCGAAAGCAGCTGGGCCTCGCAACGGCCGATGATCCGGTAGAGGCGGTTGATATCCAGCATCTCCGACTCGGTCAGCTTCTTCTTTGGCACCGTGCGATCAATGTAGAAGTACTTGGTCATTGCATTGAACTCCAGCTCCCTGCCATCCCACATCACGTCGGGCGGCGCACCCTGCCAAAGGATATAGCCTTCGGAATCGTAGACCTTCTCCTGGGTCGCCCGAACGTCGACCGTGTTGAAGTCCGGCCGGGTTGCGCCGTCGTGGAAATAGAATTGCCCCCGGAATTTGAGGGTCGGGTCCTTTGGCGACGGGGTGACCGACTGATTCACAACCCTCCTCACCCTCGTCACCGCGTCATCAAGCTGGCCCTTCAGCACAGCAATCTGCGCGTCGGCGGACAACGGCTTTGCCGGGCCCGACAAAGCCGCGGTGTCCTTCTTCGATTCCGCGGCGACAGCCTTGATAGATACCACGACATCGTCCTTCAGCTTGATCGTCGCATCCGCATAGGAGAGCACGCGCATAGAACCCGCATTGATTTCGCTCCGGGGGTTCCCCTTCTCCTTAAAAATCTGCTGATAGGTGTCGCCGATGTTCGCTCCCATTGCGCCGACAGCGATGACCAGCATGAGTGCTAGGAACTGAAAACGTCTACTCATCGTTTTTGTAGTATTGTAATTCGCCGAAGACTCGAACCCTCATTTATATATCTTTTGCACACGGGCAATTAACGTGATTACAAGAAATTACACCGTGGTCAATGTGCCCCGCTAATTGATGAGCCTCGCGATGAGGTTGGATATCACAGCCCGTCCCCTCGGATTCGAGCGATATTCCCCTGAGTCCGACCTTATATGTTCCTTCGTATCGCAAGTATATGGGCGCACAATCGGCCGAGTGCGCCCGGTCAAGAAAACGTATATTTGATTCGATTTCCTATGTGGCATCTCGCTTCATACAGGAAGCCTGTATAGGTTTCCTTCCCATGGTACACCCCATCATCAAGAATCTGGCCAAAGCAAGAGCGGTTGTCGTGTCGCTCGAGAAGTCGATCACGACGGAGCTGGCATCCCTGCCCTCGAAATACGGATTTGGATCGTTGGAGGAATTCTTAGCCGCAATCAGAACTGCGTCGCGCGGCGGAAAGCGCACACCGGTTCGAAAGGCTTCGAAAAGGCGCAAACGCGCCCGGATCACCAAGGAGACGCACGCACGCGTCAAGGCTCTCGTAAGGGCCGGGAAGACCGGATCTGCGATCGCCGCCGCGCTCAAGATCTCCCTGCCGAGCGTCCAGAATATTAAGAAGGCCCTCGGATTGGTAAAGTCCTCGAAGAGGCCGGCTCCCAAGAAGAAGGTCTCCAGGCCCAAGCCCAGACGCAAAACCAAGGCGAAGGCCGGCCGCGTGGCGACCGTGGAGTCTGTCGCGCCCTCCCCAAAGGCCGTCGAGACCGCGGCCGCGCCGAGCCAGGAGCCGTCGAAGTGATTTTGCCGTAAGCCTTCAAAAGGTACGGGGCCCGTCCGGGCGGCGGCCAAGGGTTTCACTTCCAAGTCGGGCTCGTTCGTCGATCCCACGGAATTTGGCAATAGGGTGCCGTCTGGTCCGGTTCACGCCGTCTCTGGCGTCGGCCCCGGTCGCGAATCGACAATGCTCAGTCGTGAGGATGGCCCTTCGCCGTACTGGACGGAGAAACCTCTCAGGCCCCGACATCGGGAGATCCGGCATCAATATACGCACCTAGATGTCGTCGGCCTTGAAAAGGCCGACCTTTGCTGGACTCTCGTCTAAGGAAACCCCATGTCGCGTGTCTATATTCTCAGAAGGACCCATGCCCATCTCGAGAACAGGCACCCATGCAGTAGTGATGCTTCAAGGCATTCCGGTGAAAACACCCGCAGCCTTGGATCCCATGGCCACTCCCAATGAGTCCATGAATCCCGCTCCACGGAATATTACCGAACTGTTTCGAGTCGAAGAAAGCGCCCTTCTCTATTTTGCAATGGGTATCGTCCGAAGGAGAAGCGTCGCAGAGGAACTCGTTCAGGAGGCATTCCTTCGGCTCAACAGGGAATGGGGCAATATTGAGAATCCCCGGGCGTGGCTCTACCGCACGATTCGAAACCTTGCCATAAACCATCTCCGCGATGCCCACCCGGAGACCCAGCTGGACGAGGAACGCGCGTCGCAGGACGAGGGCCTTCCTCGGGACCAGCTTGGACGCAACGAGGCCATTGGGACCATACGCATGCTCCTCGCGGAGATGCCTGAGGAGGACCGGAATCTTGTGACGCTCAAGTACCATGACGAGCTGAAGTACCAGGACATCAGCAAACGCACGGGACTTAGTGTCGGGAACGTAGGCTTTCGCCTACACCATATACTTAAAAGGCTCCTGGATGGCCTGCAGCGGGCGGGCATCGAAGGGAGCGAGGGATAGGGGCCACAATGAACGACGGCGGCACAAACCACGACATGCACGATCTGATCACACCTGACATGGAAGAGCGGGTCATCTGCTGGGTGTCCGGCGAGGCATCCGCTTCAGAATCGTCGGAACTTGAGAAACTTGCCGGCACAAAGCCGGAGATCGCGGCCTTTAGGAACCGGGTTGAGGCGATGCGAGATCTCGCCCTGGTGGCCGTGTGCCCCGACAGGGAGCCGATGAAGCTTTCCGAGGAAAGGCGCAATGAGCTCATGGCTTCATTCGCCGCCGTGAGGCGCCGGAACCTGGCCTTTGCCGCCTCGTTAACCATCCTATTGGTCGCCGGGGTCGCCAGGTACGGCGAAATCACCCACGCGACTCCTCCGATCCACGTGGTCCCTGTCACAACAACTCAGATTCCTTTCCCAGTAGACACGGATCCCCCGATTCCCAATGAGGAAAGCCAAGCCCCGAGGGAAGCAAAGCCGGACATAGGGCCGCCCCAACTTCAAGATGTGCCGTTACGGGCAACAACCTCCGATTTCACCGTGCCGATCGAGCCCCCGCACCCGGTGGTGGACATAACGATGACCAAGATTCCCACGGGTGGCGGGGGTCTAGCCGATCACCCGTTCAATCTGTCCCAGCTGGACGAGCAACCGGTCGCAAAATACATGGCCCGCCCGGTCTTCCCGGAAAGCATGCGGCGGCTGGGAATCTCCGGTGAAACCGTGGTCGACTTCATTGTGGATCCAAATGGCAACGTCCGAAACGCAACCGCGATCCATTCGAACCATCGCGAATTTGAAGAGCCTGCCTGTACCGCCGTCAGAAAATGGACATTTAGTCCCGGTAGAAAGGGTGGCCGCGCCGTGTTTGTGCACATGCAGGTGCCCATTGTCTTCACGCTGAGCCAGGAGTGAGGGCCCTTACGTCCGCGGCTCTGCTGGCCAAGCGGAACGCGGATCTGGTGAAACCTGTGTTTCAACTGCGTCGCCATCCGACCGCCTCCCGCAGAAACAGATTTCCCTAAATTATTAGCCTCTATATTCTTGCAAAATGGCGGGATGGACGGGACTCGAACCCGCGACCTTCTGCGTGACAGGCAGACGCTCTAACCAGCTGAGCTACCACCCCATGGTAGGCAAGAACGGTCACTTTCCGGAGTCCCATCGGATCGGTCAAGAAGGAATTCTCCGGACCCCCTGTCGGAGGCCCCCGAAGGACACAGAAATGCCGTGTTGAAAGGCCAATGCAGATGTGCCAAACGCGATGCTGTGTCCCCGTAGCTCAGCTGGATAGAGCATCTGATTTCTAATCAGATGGTCGCGTGTTCGAGTCACGCCGGGGACGCCATTTTCCCCAAGGCGCCTTTGCGGTCCGGCCAAGGGCGTTTCCGCGGGGAAGGGTCCCCTCATTTGTTGGCCTGGGCCAGGACCGCGTTCCAGAGCTCGGCTTCGCCGGGAAGGCCGTGGCGGCGCAGCCTTTCGCCAATCTCGTCGAGCGTGGGTTCGTCGACCTGGTGCCTGGGATCGCCCGGAAGGCCGTGCAGGACCCGCCTTGCAAGCGCCCAGCATGCCCACGCCCTCCACCGCCGCTGGTCCTTGCGCGGATCGTTCATGCGGTCGGCGTAGTGCTGGAAATGCACCCTTGGGTTCCCGATGAACACGTCCCTCGGGGTGTGCCTCATGAACCAGACCATGGCGGCGTAGGGCATGGGCCAGTCCGCGAGGATGGGCTCGTCGCCCCTGAGGTCGGCGCCCATCGCGCGGTCCAGGCAAAGGACGGCCCGCGCGGCATACTTGCGCAGCCACAGCGAGTGGGCGTATTCGAGGCAGGCGTCGTAGAACCTCTCGCCCCGTTCCTTTGGCCCGAACGCGTTGAGCGTGCGCCAGTCGAGCCCGGGCCTTGGCGTCGGCAGATGGGGGCATGGTGCCAGCATTCAGAGTCTGGGTGCCCGCAAATCCCGGGTTCGTCAATGCGGCTCGACAGGCATGCGTCATTTGCGAGACAAGAACGGCGCTGAACACGCCCCCCGAAAGACCAGAGCCCGGAATCCCCCTTTGGCGGCGCGCTGCGATCTGGCCGGTCGCGGCGTTCATCCGGCTCTGGCTGATGACGGTTCGATTCGAGATGCCGGCAGCGGACCTAGCGGTGATCACCAACCTGGACGGGCCCACCCTCTTCATCCTCTGGCACAACCGCCTGTTCATGACCTCGGAGATCTTCCGCCGGTACCGGCGCGGCCACCCCGTCCACGGGCTCGTGAGCGCAAGCAGTGACGGAGCGTGGCTCGCCGCGTATTTCTCGGTCGTCGGGATGCGCGCCGTCCGCGGCTCGTCGAGCCGGATGGGGCGCGAGGCGGCGTCCGCCTTGGTCGAGGTGCTCCGCCAGGGATCGGACGTCGGCATCACCCCCGACGGCCCGAGGGGCCCGTGCTATGAGATGAAGCCCGGGGCGATCATCGTCGCCCGCCGGGCCCGCACGCGGGTCGTGCTCGTGGGGATGGACTTCGAGTCCTCGTGGCGGGTCTCCAGCTGGGACGGCTTCCACCTGCCGCGGCCGTTCTCGCGCGTCCTCATGCGCTTCGAGCCCTTCCCGGTGGAGCAGCTGAAGGACCGGGACGAGGCCGCGCGCCTGGTGCACGCGCGGCTCGTCGAAATGAACCCGGACCGCAAGCCGGCCCCCGTCAGAAGGCGGGCGTGAGGGTCGCGTTGGCGCCCGGGGACACGACGTAGTCCTCCCCGCCGCTCCATATCTCGTCGTTCATGACGAACTTGAACGAGAGGGGCTTGCCGGCTCCGGTAAGGACGATCTTCCAGGTGTCGCTAGAGACGCAGTCCATGAGCGTTCCCTTGTTCCAATTGAGCCCGGCGCCGTCGCCCCGGACGTAGAGCGAATTCCCGAAGCCGACGTCGACCTTCGCGGTGATCGTGATCTTGGGGGACGTCGGCTTGGCCACGACCGGGGGAAGAGCCGCCACGGTGGCCGGCTTCTTCACCTTCGGTGCTATGGTGGATTTGAGCGCCGGGGCGGGCGCGGTTGGCTTGGTCGCCGGGGCGGGCGTCTTCGTTGTCTTGGATGTCTTTTTCATGATGGTTTACCCTGGGTACAAACTGCCCCACGGACTCATCGAAAACAAAGCAAATACAACGCCAACCCGCAACCCGAGTTGGGACAAAGGGCCCGCCACCTATTTGCTATTCGCGCGTGCTTCCTAACCCGATGGCTTCACCGCACCTGCAGCGTGTTTCCCTCGAACTCGAGGCCAAGGGACGGAATGGAGACGGCCTTGCGCTCGCCGTCCTTGCGGACCTTCCCAGCGATCCAGGCGTCGTACCCCGAGGCCCTCGCGGCCTCCAGGGCGGCCGCCGCGGCCGAAGGCGCCACGTACACCGCGAATCCTATCCCCATGTTGAAGGTCGCATAGGCCTCCCTTGGGGCCACCGGCCCGGCCTCCATCAGGAACCTGAACAGAGCCGGAACGGGCCGGGGGGCCGTGATCTCGTAGACAAAGGGCTCCTCCAGGCGCATCAGCTTCCTCCAGCCGTGTCCCGTCACGTGGGCCGCGTAGTTGAGCCGGACCCCCCGGCGCTGGCACTCGCGAACGAACGCGACGTAGAGTGTCGACGGGGCAAGGAGCGCCTCGCCCAGGGTCGCGCCCCCCTCGATGCGCGTGCCGTAGCGCCCCGGCAGGCCCTCGGCGATCTTCCTGCAGAGCGTGAGCCCGTTCGTCTGGACGCCCGACGACGCCAGGAAGATGATCGCATCGCCCTCGCTCACGTCCCCGACGATCCGCAGGGACTTCGGGGAGATCGTGCCGACCGCCGAGCCCGCAAGGACGATCGCCGACGGCTCGATCAGGCCGCGCAGCGCGGGGGTCTCCCCCCCGCCCCAGACGGCGCCCGCGGCGCGGCAGCCCTCGGCGAAGCCCTTGACGAGCTCCTGGGAGCGCCTCTCGTCGGCGAACCAGTCGGAGCTGCCGACGGCGGCGTGCATCGCGACCGCGATGGGGAGCGCCCCGCAGGTCACCAGGTCGTTCGCGATCGTCGCCACCGTGTCGATCCCGATCGCCCGGTAGAAGCACTGGCCGGTCTCGGCCTGGACCGCGTCCGCGACCAGGTTCTTCGTGCCGAGCCCCTCCTCGACGTGGGCCAGGTACTGGTCCTCGGCCTCGATCAGGTAGGCGCTCTCGCCGCGGACGGTGGAGGGCTCCTTGAACCCGTGGCCCGCCAGGAGATCGGTGGTCGTCAGCGCCGCCTTCTGGCATGCGCGCTTGAAGGCGTCCAGGGCGCCGTAGCTCACGCCCGACGACTCGTAGGAGAGCGACGGCGGCGCCATCAGTAGGATCTCCCCTCGTTCTTCTCGTAGTAGTTCACGTAGGCCTGGTTCACGACCCGGTAGCCGCCGTCGGTCGGGTAGTGGCCCGAGAAGTACCAGTCGCCCGTGTGGTTGGGGACCGCCGCGCGCAGGTTCTCGATCGTCTGGAAGATGATCTCGATCTCGCCCTTCCACTCGATGTTCGCGGGCCTGACGAGTCTCGTGATCCTGGCCGAGATCTCCTCAGCGGTGAACGGCTCGTAGAGCTTCCTCACGTGGTTGATGGTGCCCTTCTTCTCCACCTCCGCGCGGCAGGACCGGTAGACGTCGCCCAGGAGGTCCGTCCGCCCGCTCTCCTTCAGGAGGTCGATCACGGCCTCGAACGCCACAAACTTGCCGATCTCCGACATGTCGATCCCGTAGCAGTCCGGGTAGCGGATCTGGGGGGCCGTGGAGACGATGACGATCTTCCTCGGGTTGAGCCGGGAGAGGATCCTCAGAATCGAGCGCCGCAGCGTCGTCCCCCGGACGATTGAGTCGTCGACGCAGACAAGGTTGTCCACGCCCGCGCGAAGAGACCCGTAGGTGATGTCGTACACGTGGCTCGCGAGCTGGTTTCGCATGGACTCCTGCCCGATGAAGGTGCGGATCTTGATGTCCTTGCTGACCACCTTCTCGCCGCGGGGCCAGTTCCTGAGGATCAGGTCGTCGAGCAACGCCTCCGACAACTTCCCCTCGGCGCTCGCCTTCATGATCGCGGCCTTCACCTCGTCGCGGCGCCGGGTCCGCAGGGCCGACATGAGCCCGTAGTAGGCGACCTCGGCCGTGTTCGGGACAAAGCTAAAGACCGTGTCGGTCCAGTTGTGGTCGATCGCCTTGAGAACCTGGTCGGCGAGGCGCCCGCCGAGGGCCTGGCGCTCCCGGTAGATGTCGACATCGTTGCCCCTGGAGAAGTAGATGCGCTCGAAGGAGCACGAGGCCTTCGGGAGCGCGGGCGTGAACGGCTGCTCGGAGATCGTGCCGCGGCGCTTGATCACCACCGCGTGCCCCGGCTGGACCTCCTTCACCTCCCCGACGGCCAGGTCGAACACCGTCATCAGGGGCGCCCTCTCCGAGGCGAAGGCGACGACCTCGTCGTTCTGGAACCAATGGCAGGGGCGGATGCCGGACGGGTCCCGGGCGACGAAGGAGTCGCCGTTGCCCACCAGGCCGCAGAGCACGAAGCCGCCGTCCCATTTCTGCGAGGCCCGGGAGAGCACGCGGGTCAGGTCCAGGTCCTCGCTGATCCGCCGGGACAGCTCCTCCCCCGCGAGGTTGCGCGTCCTCAGGTAGCGGTAGATGTCCTCGTGCTCCTCATCGAGGAAGAACCCAATCTTCTCCAGGATCGCCTGGGTGTCCGTCGCGAAGACGGGGTGCTGGCCGATGCCGATGAGCGACTGGTTGAGCTCCGCCGTGTTCGTCAGGTTGAAGTTCCCGCACAGGGCGAGGTTGCGGGTGGACCAGGGGCTGCGCCGGAAGTACGGGTGGCACGCGCTCAGGTTGTAGCCGCCGCTCGTGCCGTAGCGCAGGTGACCGAGGAAGAGCTCGCCGCCGAAGTCGAAGTTCTTCTTCACCGTCTCGGTGAACTCGGGGTGGATGACCCCCGAGGCGACCTTGTCGTTGTACTGGCCGAGGAGCTCCTTGAAGATCCGGTCGAGCGGGTTGCTCTTGACGTTGCGCTCGCGGAACATGAACGGCTCACCCGGCGCGACGTCGAGCTTCACGCACGCGACGCCGGCGCCATCCTGGCCCCTGTTGTGCTGCTTCTCCATGAGGAGAAACAGCTTTGTGAACCCCCACAGCGGCGTCCCGTACTTCTCCTGGTAGTAGGAAAGGGGCTTCAGGAGCCGCACCAGGGCGACGCCGCATTCATGGGAGACAAAGTCGCTCATTCTTCCTTAGCCGAGACCGGGACGCTTCATCGCCGATTCAATACTCGTTTCCCAGGCCGTTCGCAACACGGAGACGGACCAGCCCAGGGGACCCCGCGCCGTGAGGACCGACAGGGTCGCCTCCGGCGTCACGGTACCGATCCCGTCGGCGGGAACGCCGGCCGCCCGGGCCGAGGAGAGGATCTGGGGCACGTCGCCCGCGGGGACGCAAAGGAGCACCCTGCCCTGGCTCTCGCCGAAGAGCAGGGCGTCCAGCCTCTGGGGTGCGAAGCCGGTCAGGTCGATTGCTGCGCCGAGGCTCACGGCCCCGAACAGCATCTCGCTTATCGCGACCAGGAGGCCGCCCTCGCTCAGGTCGTGGGCTGCGCCCACCCGGCCCGCCCGGATCTCCGCGAGGATGAAGTCCTGGAGGCGCTTCTCGGCGTCAAAATCCACCGCGGGGGCATCCCCCGTCTTCTTGCCGTGGATGAGGCCGAGGAACTGGCTTCCCCCGAGCTCGTTGGGCGCCCCGCCGAGGAGCACGAGCCGGGAACCGGCCTGCCTCGCGAACTGGCGGGTGATGTGCGCCTCCTTCTCGATGAAGCCGACGACCGAGACCGTGGGCGTGGGGTCGATGGCGCCCTCCGGCGACTCGTTGTAGAGGGAGACGTTCCCGCCGACCACCGGCACGTCGAAGTGGCGGCAGGTCTCCGCGAGCCCGGCGACGCATTCCTTGAGCTGGTAGAAGTTCTCCGGCTTGTACGGGTTCCCGAAGTTGAGGTTGTCCGTCATTGCGAGCGGCGTCGCCCCCGCGCAGACCAGGTTCCTCAGGCACTCGACCATCGCGATCTGGGCGCCGCGCCTGGGGTTAAGGTAGCAGTACCGCCCGTTGCAGTCGTTCTTGATCGCGATGAACTTCTCGCTCGTGCCGAGCCTAAGGCGCACCACCCCGGCGTCGCTTCCCGGCAGGACCACCGTGCCGTGCTGCACCATGTGGTCGTACTGGCGGTAGACCCACCGCTTAGAGGCGATGGTCGGGTGGGAAAGGAGCCTGGGGAGCGCCTGCGCGGCGCCCTGGGCGTCGAGGTCGGGCAGGCGCGCCGCCTCGGGAGTCCAGCGGGAGGTCTCGTCAAGGTACGCGGGGCGCCTCGCCTCGCGCTGGTAGACCGGTGCGTTGTCGGTGAGGGCGGAGGCCGGGATGTCGGCGACAACGGTGCCGTGCTGCGTCACGACCATCCGGCCGGTGTCTGTCACCGTGCCCACGTGCGCCGCGTGGAGGTCCCATTTGGCGAACACCTCCTCGATCTCCCTCTCGCGCCCCTTCCGGACGATGACCAACATCCGCTCCTGCGACTCGGAAAGCATGATCTCGTAGGAGTTCATCCCCGCCTCGCGCTGGGGAACCCGGTCCAGCTCGATCTCGATCCCCGCGCCTCCGCGGCTCGCCGTCTCGCAGGTCGAGCACGTGAGTCCGGCGGCTCCCATGTCCTGGATTCCGACCACGAGGCCCGGCACCGCCATCATCTCGAGGCAGGCCTCGATGAGGAGCTTCTCCATGAACGGGTCGCCCTTCTGGACGGCGGGCCTGTCGGACGAGCTCTCGGCGCTCAGTTCCTTCGAGGCGAAGGCCGCTCCGCCGAGCCCGTCGCGCCCCGTGGCGGCGCCCACATAGTAGACCGGGTTGCCCAGGCCCGTCGCCTTGCCCAGGCGGATCTGGTCGTGGCGAAGGGTCCCCAGGCAGAGCGCGTTGACGAGCGGGTTCCCCTCGTACGAGCGGTCGAAATAGACGTCCCCCGCGACCGTCGGGACCCCGACGCAGTTCCCGTAGTGGGCGATGCCGGCCACGACGCCCCGCAGCAGGCGCTTCGTGACGGGCGAGTCCAGCTCCCCGAACCTGAGCGAGTTCGTCAGGAGCACGGGCCTTGCCCCCATCGTGAAGATGTCCCGGATGATGCCGCCCACCCCCGTCGCCGCGCCCTCGAAGGGCTCGATCGCGCTCGGGTGGTTGTGCGACTCGATCTTGAACGCGATCGCCCACCCGTCGCCGATGTCGATGATCCCCGCGTTCTCCTCGCCCGCCTTGACGAGCACGCGGCCGAAGTTCTCCGTGGCGCCCTTCTTCTCCGTCGGGAAGCCCTTTAGGAGCGGCCGGGTGTTCTTGTAGGAGCAGTGCTCCGACCACATCACCGAGAATATCCCGAGCTCGGTCAGCGTCGCCTCGCGGCCCAGGTGGAGGCGGACCTGGTCGTACTCTTCGGGGAGCAGCCCGTGCTTCTTCACCAGCTCGGGCGTTATCGGCTGGTTGAGGACGGGGTCGGGGTTGGGCGGAAGGTCCGCTCTCTTCATGCGCTCTCCTTTAGGATGTCGGGAAACCTCAGGGACAGGACCGCCCGGGCGACGCGAAGGCCGTCCCTGCTCGGGTGGAACCTCTCGAACGCGCGGTCCGGGTGGGGCATCATCCCGAAGACATTGCCCTCCTCGTTGCGGATGCCCGCGATCGAGCCAAGGGACCCGTTGGGGTTGTCGACGTAGCGCAGGATGACCTGGCGGTTCGTCTGGAGCCTCTCCAGGCCCGCGTCGTCTATCCTGTAGTTGCCCTCCCCGTGGCCGATCGGCATGCGGATCCTCCTGCCCACCGTCCTCGTGTTGAACGCCCTGCCGGCGTCCTCCACGGCGAGGTCGCACGTCATGCAGCGGTATTCCAGGGAGTTGTTGCGGATCAGCGCCCCCGGGAGCATCCCCGCCTCGCAAAGGATCTGGAAGCCGTTGCAGATCCCGAGGACCAACCCCCCGCGCTCGGCGTGCTCGCGGACGGCGCCCATGATGGGCGAAAAGCGGGCGATGGCGCCGCAGCGCAGGTAGTCACCGTAGGAGAAGCCGCCCGGGACGACGACCATGTCGGCGTCGCCGAGCTTCCTGTCCTTGTGCCAGACGAAGCGCGTCGGCAGCCCGAGGCCGCTCGCGAAAAGCTGGAAGGCGTCCTGGTCGCAGTTGGAGCCAGGAAACTGGAGGACGGCGATGGTCATGGCGCCGGGATCACCCTGCGGTGACCTCGTAGTGGTAGTCCTCGATCACTGGGTTGCTCAGGAGGTCCCGGCAGAGCTTGTCGAGCTGGGCGCGCAACTGCGGGGAGTCCGCCCCCTCCAGCTCGAGCTCTACCACCTTCCCGACGCGGGTGCCTTTCAGCCCCGGGAGCCCCAGGCTCTCAAGGGCGTGGCCCACGGCCACTCCCTGCGGATCCAGTACGTTCTTCTTGGGTGTTACGAATACTTTGATCTTCACGGGCCGGTAAAGGAAAACGATGACGCCTTGAATCCCCAAGTGGTCAAGGTTTTTGGCCCGCAATCCGTGTCATTTTTCGCGGTTCCTGGGATGGAATCGGGCGTGCTGCTCGAGGAGGCGCCTGCCCTCGACCGAGGTGTAGATCTGGGTCGTCGAGATGCTCGCGTGGCCGAGCATCTCCTGGATGGAGCGCAGGTCGGCGCCCCCCGAGAGCAGGTGGGTGGCGAAGGAATGGCGAAGGAGGTGGGGCTTCACCGACTTGGTGATCCCGGCCCGCTTCGCGTGCTTCTTGACGATGCCCCAAAGGGCCACCCTGGAGAGCGAGGTGCCCCTGCTGCTCAGGAATAACTCGCTGCGGGTGCGCCCCTTCACGAAATGCGGCCGCCCGGACGAGATCCAGGTCGAGACCGCGTCCCGGGCCCTGGCGCCCATCGGGACGACGCGCTCCTTCGACCCCTTGCCGAAGACCCGTGCGAAGCCGTTCTCGAGGTCGACCTGCTGGATCGTGAGCGCCGCAAGCTCGGAGACCCGCAGGCCGCTCGAATAGAAGAACTCAAGGAGCGCCCGGTCGCGCAGCGAGGCGGGGTCGCCCCCGGAGGGCGAGGAAAGGAGCCTTGCGACCTCGTCCGCCGACAGGGACTGCGGCAGGCGCCGCGCCACCTTCGGCCCGGCAAGCAGCGCCGTGAAGTCGTCGGGCCTTAGGCCCTCCCGGACCATGAAGCGGGCGAACATCCTAAGCGCCGTCAATTTGCGCGCCTGGCTCGAGGCGGCGCCCTTCCCCAGGGACCTGACCCAGGTCCCGGCCTCCGCGGCCGTCACGGTTCGCCAGTCGCGGGCGCCGCGGCGCGCAACGAAGGCGGCGCACTGCTCAAGGTCGCGCTGGTAGTTCTCGCGCGTGTTGCGGGAGAGGCCCCGCTCGAGGTCTAGGTACGCAAGGTAGGCGTCGATGTCGGACGCGAATGCGCTAGCCTGCATGGGGCCAGGCGGCCCGCCTCAATAGCGGCGGCGCGGGGGCGGAGCGGGCGAACCGCCCTGCTCCTTCATCCGGAACGTGATCCGCGCCTTCTCGAGGTCGTACGGGCTCATCTCCATCTTCACCGTGTCCCCGGCGGCGATCTTGATGAAGTTCTTCCGGAGCTTGCCCGAGATGTGCGCCAGGACCACGTGGCCCGGGCTCTTGAGCAGCTCCACCTTGAACATCGTGCCCGGCAGCACGGCCACCACCTTGCCCTCAACTTCTATCGCGTCGTTATCAGGCATGGTCTCTAAATTGGGTCGGGTAAGCTTGGGCGGTCGCTTGGTTAGCTGGAGTCACAGGTGGACATTCTAAAGGCGTTATCCCCTCCGTAGAGTCAAGGCTTTACGTCACGCACCCGCACCCCGGGGGCGCCGCAGGGCTGCCCAAAAGGCCCCGTCCCCTAGCCGTTCACCCCGAGCTGGGTTCTCATGAAGTTCTTCATCTGGGCCGGGATGAACATGGGTTTCAGGAGCACGTGGGTCGATCCGTCCCGCAGTTTGACCGTGAAGCGGTAGACCCGCACGGCGTTGTCCAGGTTGAGGACCCATTTGACGTGCTCGTCCTGCGGGGCGAATGGCGGGCTCACGGCGCCCCAGAGGTTGTCCTTCACGATGTGGGCCTTCATGTCCGCGAAGATCTGCAGGATCGGCGCCTCGGTGAAGTCGTCCACGACGATGCTCGACGGTTCGGAACCCGGCGCGAACCCCACGACGAAGGTGAAGGTGATCGCCTTCGGCTTGTTGGGCCCCATGTCCCACGGGGCGAACTGGAAGTTCTTGATGGAGACGACCCCGTCGGTGACCGGCACGTTCCCCTGCCCCAACGGAACCTCGAGGGTCTGCCCGTCGGCTGTCGTCACGTTTGCGGAGACGCTCGGCTGCATGAGGCAGCCGGAGCCGGCGACGAGCGCCGATAGGACCGCAGCAAGGAGGGCTCGGGAGGGGCAACCGGGGATCATAGGGTCTATGGGAAAGCGGGGCATGGGCGAAGTTCCCCGCTCGCCCGCCCCGCGGCAAGCCGCATCGGAGCCGCCGGGGCAGTTCAGGCTCATTATCCCGCGGGGAGGCGCACCCTCACGGTGCGGGTGCCCGGGCCGGTTTCGATGACGACGCCAAGGGGTTCGCCCTCGGCTTTGCCGCCCTCCACCTGGTCCACCGACCTGACTCCGGCCAACTGGAGGCGCCAGCCCTTGGCGGCCCCCTCAAGCGTTGCCTCCACCAGGCGCCCCCTTCGCCGGACCGAGATCCGGGCGGCGGTCTTTCCCTTGAGGTCCGGGACGGCGGCCGAAGCCTCCTGGCCGTCCGCCAGACCGTACACCCGGAACGTGACCGCCTCGGCGAAGGGGTAGTCCGGGCGGTCGTCCACCGCCCCGAGCGCGATCACCCTTCCCGCGCGGGCATAGATCGGCATCTCGAGGAATCCAAAGGTTCCCCGGTGCCAGCGGCCGCCCTCGAGCTCGTCGCCCGACAGCAGGTGGGTCCATTTCCCCTGCGGAAGATAGAAATCGACCTCCCCATCCTCGGAGAAGACCGGGGCGACAAGGAGGGAGTCCCCGAGCATGTACTGGCGCTCGAGGGTGTCGCTCGCCGGGTCTCCCGGGAATTCGACGATCATGGAGCGCATGACGGGGATTCCCTCCTCGTGGGCCTCGACGGCCTTCGAGAAGAGGTACGGCATCAGGCGGCACTTGAGCTTCGTGAAGTGGCGCAGGACGTCGCAGGCCTCCTCGTCGTAGTTCCACGGGACCCGGTACGACGAGCTCCCGTGCAGCCGGCTGTGCGAGGACATGAGCCCGAAGGCGATCCAGCGCTTGTAGACGGCTACGGGCGGGGTCCCCTCGAACCCGCCGATGTCGTGGCTCCAGAACCCGAAGCCGCACATTCCGAGCGAGAGCCCGCCGCGCAGGCTCTCGGCCATGGACTCGAAGGTCGAGTGGCAGTCGCCGCCCCAGTGGACGGGGAGCCTCTGGCCCGACGCGTGCGAGGACCGCGCGAAGACGAGCGCCTCGCCCACGCCCCGCTCCGACTCGAGGAGCTCGAAGACGGCCTCGTTGTAGAGGATGGAGTAGTGGTTGTGCATCTTCACCGGGTCCGAGCCGTCGAAGAAGGCGACGTCGGTCGGGATGCGCTCGCCGAAGTCGGACTTGAACGCGTCGACGCCCATGGACGCCAGGCGCCTGAGGTGGCCCTGGAACCAGGACTTGGCGGCGGGGTTCGTGAAGTCGACGATCCCCATCCCCGGCTGCCACATGTCGGTCTGCCAGACGCTGCCGTCCGGCCTCTTCAGCAGGAAGCCCTTCCTGGCGGCCTCGGCGAAGAGGGACGACCGCTGGCCGATGTAGGGGTTGATCCAAAGGCACACCCTAAGGCCCCGGGCATGGAGACGCTTGAGCATCGCGGCCGGGTCGGGGAACACGCGGGAGTCCCACTGGAAGTCGCACCAGTCGAACTCGCGCATCCAGAAGCAGTCGAAATGGAAGACGCTCAGCGGCAGGTCGCGCGCCTTCATCCCCTCGATGAAGCTCGTCGCGGTCTTCTCGTCGTAGCTCGTCGTGAACGAGGTCGTCAGCCACAGGCCGAAGGACCACGCCGGCGGAAGCGCGGGGCGGCCCGTCAGGGCCGTCAGCCGGGAAAGGACCGCCTTGGGGTCGGGCCCGTTGATGACGAAATACTCCAGGCTCTGCCCCTCGATGCTGAACTGGACGCGGGCCAGCTTCTCCGTCGCCACCTCGAATGACACGGGACCCGTCTCGTTCACGAGGACGCCGTAGCCCCGGTTGGTCAGGTAGAACGGGACCGACTTGTAGGCCTGGTCGCTGCTCGTGCCGCCGTCCTTGTTCCAGTTCTCGATCACCTGGCCGTTCTTGACGAGCGCCGTGAACCTTTCCCCCAGCCCGTAGACGCATTCGCCGACCCCGAGGGAAAGCTGCTCGTGCACGAAGGTGCCGTGGCCGGGCCACTCGATGTAGCCCATCCCGCGGAACCCGCTGCCGGTCAGGATGCGGCCGGCCGACTGGAAGGTGAGCCCCCAGGGGCCGCCCCGGGCCACGTGCGCGGAGAGGCCGCCCGAGCGCAGGATGGCCTCCTTCTCCGAGACCTTGATCGAGACCTTGGGCTTCTTCTCGGGGAAGAGAGGGATGTGGGGCCCCTTCTCCTCGGCACCGGTGAAATGCTCTATCCGCACCCGGATGACGTCCGTCATCGGGGAATCGATTCGGATCGTCAGGAGGGGCCCCTGAAGGGTATCGCCGCGGTGGCGGATCGGACGGGCGGGCGCGTGGAAGACGAGCCCCCGGCCGCTGACGGCCGCGTCGTGGGCCTCCGCGGGATGGTGGGCGACAACGCCGAGTTGCAGGAGCCAGTTGCCGTCTGTGAATTTCATGGAGGGGAAAGTCTCGGGCCCGCCGAATCGGGTACAGTCACGTGAATGCACTCCCTCCTCCCCCGGGTTTCAATTCCCAATTTGAGCGCCGAGGGTTGCCCCTCGGCGCGAATTCCTCTTGATCGGGCCCGTGGCCGAGCCCGACACCCAGACCTGCCCGTTCCAGAAGCGCTTCCCCTCCCAGCTCGTCCGAGACGACGCGTTCTTCATGAGCCTGGCCTACAACCAGGCGATCGACGCGTGGCGCGAGGACGAGGTGCCGATCGGCGCCGTGATCGTCTGCGGGGGCGAGGTCATAGGCTGCGCGCATAACCGGGTCGAGGGCTCGAAGGACCCGACTGCGCACGCCGAGATGCTCGCCATAACCCAGGCGGCCTCGAAGCTCGGGGACTGGCGCCTCGAGGGCGCTACGGTCTACGTGACCAAGGAGCCCTGCCCCATGTGCTCGGGCGCGATGGTCATGTCCCGGGTGAAGCGGGTGTGCTACGCCGTGCCCGACCCGAAGATGGGCTGCCTCGGGGGTGCCACGAACCTGAACGACCTTGCCCGCTCGAACCATCACTTCGACGTCACGGCGGGCGGGGTCCTCGAGGACGAGTGCAGGGACCTGATCCAGTCCTTCTTCAAGGTGAAGCGCCGGGAGCCCGACCAGGACTAGGGTGCCCCAAGGGGCGTCATAATCGCCCAACTCAGTTGACGCATCCGCCGCCTGATGTAGATTGCGCCCTATCATGGCTTACGAACTTCCAAAACTGCCCTACGCCTACGACGCCCTGGTTCCCCACATCGACGCCAAGACGATGGAGATCCACTACTCGAAGCACCACCAGGCCTACATCACGAACGCGAACAAGCTCCTGGCCGATCATCCCGCGCTTGCCGCGCTCGATGTGAATGCGCTCATCGCGGACCTCTCGAAGGTGCCCGAGGCGATCCGCGCGGGGGTCCGCAACAACGCCGGCGGCCACAGCAACCACTCCTTCTTCTGGACGGTCCTCGGGCCGGGCAAGGGCGGAGCGCCCAAGGGCGCCCTCGCCGCCGCGATCGATTCCGCGTTCGGCTCGTTCGACAAGTTCAAGGAGGAGTTCGCCAAGGCCGCCGCCGGGCGCTTCGGCTCAGGCTGGGCGTGGCTCTACGTCACGGCCGACAAGAAGCTCGCGATCGGCTCGACCGCGAACCAGGACAGCCCGCTCATGGGCAAGGCCGTCGCCGGGATCGAGGGCAAGCCCGTCATCGGGCTCGATGTCTGGGAGCACGCCTACTACCTCAATTACCAGAACCGCAGGCCGGACTATGTCACGGCCTTCTGGAACGTGGCGAACTGGGACCAAGCCGCGGCGAACTTCGCCGCGGCCTCGTAAGTCAGCGGTACCAGACGTTGGCCTGGAGGGCGGGCCCGAAGCTCGACGGGCTGACGGGTGTGCTCTTGCCCGTCTCCGTGTCCAGGATGCAGACGCGGCTGGTCGAGGACGTGCGCGCGGTGTACACGACGTGGCGGCCGTCCGGCAGCCACGAGGGTTCGATGCCGTCGAACGGCGCATGCGACGCCTGCTCGGCGTGGTGGGTCGAGAGGTCCAGGACGCCGATCTGGTAGTTGCGGCCGACCCCCATCGTGAAGACCACCTTGTTCGTGGCCGTGCGGCTCCAGTCCGGCTCGGCGCAGTAGCGGCTCGTGTCGAACGTCACGCGCTGCGGCGTGCCTCCGGAGGCGGACATGACAAAGAGCTGCGGACCCGGCTCCATCGCGAAGATGAGGCGGGAGCCGTCGGGCGACCAGCACGGCGAGGCCTTCGTCGTGTCGGTGTGGGTCCTGCGGGAGACCCCGCGGCCGTAGGCGTTGCTCACATAGATCTCGGGCTCGCCCTCTCCGGAGAGGACCATCGCGACCTGCCGGCCGTCGGGGCTGAACCGGGCCCCGCTGTTCGTCCCCTTGAAGCTCACGAAGGTCGTCCTCTGGTACGAACCGAGGTCGATCTGGAAGATGTCCGGGAAGCCCGACTTGAAGAAGCTGGTGTAGATCACCCTCTCGCCGTCCGGGGACCAGCGGGGCGTCATCGCGATGGCCCGGTCGTGCGTGATCTGCCGGACGTCCCCGAAGAAGAGGTCGGAGGTGTAGATCTCCGGGTGCCCCGTGCGCTCGCCGATGAAGACCAGCTTCGAGGTGAAGTACCCCCTAAGCCCGAGTCCGTTCGTCCTTGCGACCGCGATGTCGGCGGCGGCAAGGAGCGCCTCGCGCAGGGTCGCGCCCGAGGCCACCTCGGAAACGACGGAGCCGCCCCCGAAGCCCCGGGTGACGTCGACGCGGACCTGGCTTGCGCCCGCGGGCGCGAACCGGATGTCGTAGATGAAGCCGCTCGCCACGACATGGTAGCGGCCGCTGGAGCCGAAGGCCTGCAGGGCGAGCGTGTTAAGCTCCTGGCCGGAGGCCGAGACGCGCACCGGTATGGTCCTGTTGTCGGCCGTGACCTCGACCGTGCCGATGTCGCGCTGGGCGAGGGCCGGAGCGGCAATTGATAGTGCGACCAGTAAAAGGGTGATGTTTCTCTGCATGATGGAGCGCGTGCGCTCCATTTCTATTTGCGCGCGGGCCGCGCATAACAACTCTTATTTGCGCCGTGACCACCGAAGAAATCCTAGGGCAGCTCAAGAACGTGAAGTATCCCGGGTTCAGCCGGGACATCGTCTCCTTCGGGCTCGTCAAGTCCGCGTCGTTTGAGAACGGGGTCGCGCACGTGGCGCTCTCGATCACGACGAGCGACCCCAAGGTCCCGAAGCAGCTGCGGGACGACGTCGAGCGGAGCCTTCTCGCCCTGCCGGGCGTCAGCCGGGCGAACGTGGAGCTGGCGGTCCAGGCGGCGAAGTCGCCCGCCGCGGCGACCGGCCCCGCGGGGGCCAAGCCTGGGGCCTCAAGCGGCGTGCGCCGCGCGATCGCGATCGCCTCCGGCAAGGGCGGCGTCGGGAAGAGCACCTTCGCCGTCAACCTGGCCTGCTCGATGGCCCAGGTCCTCGCCTCCCAGGGGCGGCCGGGCCGGGTCGGGCTCATGGACATCGACATCTACGGCCCGAGCGTCCCCCTGATGATGGGGCTCAAGGGCCGGCCGGAGGTCGTCGGCGAGGGGGCGGACGCCTGCCTCGTCCCCATGGAGCGGCACGGGGTCAAGGTGATGAGCATGGGGTTCCTCGTGGACGACAACACGCCGGTCGTCTGGCGGGGCCCGATGGTCATGAAGACGGTCCAGCAGTTCGTCCAGAACGTGAAATGGGGCGAACTCGACGTGCTCCTGGTCGACCTGCCCCCCGGGACCGGCGACGCCCAGCTTTCGCTCGTGCAGACGCTTCCCCTGGACGGGGCCGTCATCGTCACAACCCCCCAGCCCGCGGCGACTCAGGTAGCCCTGAAGGGCGGACTCATGTTCCAGAAGGTAAATGTGCCGATAATCGGCGTTGCCGAGAATATGAGTTATTTTGTCGACCCCGCGGGCCAGAAGCACCCGATCTTCGGATCGGGAGGGGGCATTGCCACGGCCGAGCGCCTGGGGACGATCCTCCTGGGCCAGGTCCCGCTCATCCCCTCGATCCGGGAGGGGGGCGACAGGGGCGAGCCCACGGTCGTGAGCGAGCCGGAGGGATTGGCCGCAGGCGTCTTCATGGGAATGGCCCAGGCGCTCCTTCGGATGGCCGAGAAAGATGCGTCAAGGCCAATGTAACAATTCGGCGACATTGCCGGCATTGACACGACAGGCGGCGCTGCTCACATCCTAAGAATTACCGGACGTCCTTAATGACTTCTTCCACTAAAGAGCCCGTGACCGCTTCGTCGCGGGAGTTTGTAAAGCAGTCGAGCCTCTACCAGGAATTCCTAGCCGAGAGGGAAGAGATACTGAAGCACAAGTGGCTCGAATCCGAGCGCTTGGGTTACGACATCGGGTTCGAGCGGGCCCTCTTGGACTGGATCCGCAAGCACCGCGAGGGCTGGCGCGCCGCGCGCCGCCAGACCATGGCACCGACCGGCCAGGGCTCGTCTGCCTCGCCCTTCCCGGGCGCAGGCGGCAAGACCGGCTGATTCCGCCAAAGGCGGAAACCCCTTTACTTGATCTCTTTGTGAAGCGTGTGGCGCTTCAGGTGGGGATTGTACTTCTTCTTCTCGATGCGCTCCGTGACCGTCTTCTTGTTGCGCCTCGTGAGGTAGCGGGAAACGGGTTTGCCCTCTTTACGGGCCTCGGTGCACTCCAGTGTTACGACTTCTTGCATGGGATTTAAGCGGTTGAACGGTCAGAAGAAACCGGCCCCACCCTGCGCGCAACCCCAAAGTGAGCCCCCGGGGGGCTTTAGCGCCTCTTTTCCGTCAGGGGAAGCATGACCCCCCTACGGAAGAGCGTGACCTGGCCCGTGCTGGAGGAGACGGCGATGGCGATGCAGTTCGCCGTGACGCTGATGCCCGCTGCGGCCGCGTGCCGGCTGCCGAGGCCGCTCGGCAGGGAGATCCCGTTTCCGGTCGCCTGGACCAGGCTGCCGGCCGCCTCGACGACCCCGTCGCCGCGGATCACGAACGCCCCGTCGATCGACGAGAACTCCTTGACCGTCTCGTCCATGAAGGGGTTCAGGATGTTCCTGTCCTCCTCCTTGTACCCGTAGAACGGATTGAGGACCAGGGGCTTGGTGTATTCATCCACCTTTTTGGTGTCTCCCACCACGAAAAGGCACCCGACCGGCCGCCCTTCCCTGCCCTCGACGGCAAGCTCCGTCGCGACCGCAAGGACACGCTCGAGCACCTCGGGCTTCACATCCTCGGGCAGGAGATCCGTAGCGGAGCCCGCCAGGAGCGTCTGGAACTCGCGCTCGATCTCCGCGACGACGATCGTGTCGAACTGGTTGCTGCCGGTGATGCCGCCGATGCAGCAGATCCGGTCCTTGAAGGAGATCAGGCCGCGGGTGAGGCCGACCAGGAGCGCGCTCCGCAGCTGGGCGAGGCGCTGGCTCGAGAAGGACCTGACCTGGATCGTGTCCGCGAAGCTTCCCTCACCCTCCTCCACCTCGATCGGATTGCGGGTCACCAGGAGCGTCTTTATCTTCGGGTTGAGCATGTCGGGCTCGACGCCCCCCATGAACGTGTCGCCGAAGACCATCATCGCGTTGCAGCCGGCGCCCTTCGCCACGTGCTCGGCCTGCCGGAACATGAGCCTGTTGACCCGGTTCTGCTGGGCCTGGATCGGCCTCATCCCTCCGAACCCGCCGAGCAGGCGCTCGTAGAGCGTGTCGAGGTCCGGGGCGTTCACAAAGCTGTCGACGAGCTCCTGCTCGCGCACAAGGCGACCGATCGCCGCCAGCACCTGGAGGGTGTCCCGCGCGGATTCGCCGGCGATCAGCATCACGATAAGGTGCACGCGCTCGCCCGACATGGCTCCCTGGTGCCTCACCCCCGCCCGGCTCCTGCCGATCGCGAGGACGTAGCGGCGCGACGTCTTGACCCGGACGTGGGGAAGGGCGACGCCGAGGCCCAGGTAGGTCGTCATCGAGCTCTCGCGCGCCAGGAGGCCCTTCAGGATGACATCCCGCTTCATGTCGGGGAACCTCGCGATGCTGACGTCGAGAAGCTCGCCGAGCGCGGCCTCAAGCGTGAGGCTGCGCAGGTCGATGATCCGGCTCCGGGCGATTATCTTGTCGAGCCGCATGTCGGAAACCCGCGGCTAGCGCTCCCACTCGAGGGCGCCCTTCTTGACCTCGTAGACAAGCCCGAGGACGAGGACGAAGATGAAGAAGAGGATGGGCCCGAGGATGGCGATGTGCTGGTGGAGGAACTCGCGGTAGATGAAGACCCACGGCACGAGGATCACGATCTCCAGGTCGAAGAGCATGAACAGGAGCGCCGTGACGTAGAACTTGACCGAGAAGCGGGTGTGCACGACCCCCTGCCCGGCCACGCCGCACTCGTAGGCGGAGTCCTTGATCGGCGTGTGCTTGCCGCGCTGGCCGAGGAGGTGGCTCGCCCCGATCACGACGCCGGTGATCCCCGCGGCGAGGACCGCCTGGATGAGGAAGGGAAGGTATGCGGCCGAAGTCATTTGAGGGACTGCGAGCCTGCTCGGGGACTACGGTCGAGACAAGACGTTTGTCACGCTCGCGCCTCAGTCGACGTCGATCATCCTGGCGTCCTTGATGAGCGTCGAGCCGACGCCGAGCGTCTCGGCGAACTCGAGCGTGCGGATCTCGTCGGATATGGGCTCGAAGCCCTCGTGGCGGCGCGCCAGGTTGATGCGCGCCCGCATGAGCGAGTCCATCATGACGGGGTCGGTGCCGAGCCACAGGAGCGGCTCGGACTTCGTGTAGAGCGAGTTGAAGAACGGCCCGCCGATGTACTGGTAGTGCTCGAGGCTCGCGATGCTGAACAGCCACGTCTGGCGAAGCTCGGGGATGGCGCTCATCTCGGCGACGGCCGCCGGGGCCGTGGCCGGCGAGCGGAAGAAGCGGGCCGTGTTCGAGGCGTTCCAGAGGGTCGCATTGACGAGCGCGCCGTTGATGCCGAGCACCTGGTGGTCGGTGTAGACCGGCAGGTTGATCCAGAAGTCCGTGTCGAGGAAGAGCGGGGTGGCTAGGAAGCTCTTGCGGTCCTCCTCCTTGGTCGAGGTGTTCGGGACGCCCTCGGTCTGGTGGGCGGCGAAGATCGGGTCGAAGCGCTCGGGCAGCGGGCTGTCGTAGAACCAGACCGGGTCGTAGTAGCGGTTGGACTCGAGGACGAAGACCGGGTTGCCCTTGAACTCCGTCTCCCCCGTGACAAGCGACGGGAGGTATCCCGTCATGCGAAGGCGCAGCTGGTTGAGCCCCACCAGGAAGATGTTGTTGTTCGTGTAGCCCCGCTTCTCGAGCGCCGCGATCACGGCCTTCACGAGGGCGGTCGGCGTGGCCATCCCCGGCCCCGAGTCCGAGTAGATCTTCAGCCCGACCTTCTTCTTGGCGCCGGGCGCGATCGGGTGGCCGGCCTCCTTCTCGTAGGCCTCGAAGAGCTTCTCGACCTCGTCGTAGTAGCTCGGCTCATTGAAATTCTTCAGGTGGGCCTCCCATACGGGCTCCTTTGGCAGGCGCTTCATCTCGGGGGTGAATTCCGCCGAGCAGGTGAGCGTGCCCGTGGACGCTAGGGCCGTCGCGAGGGCGGCAAGGGTGAGGATTCGCATGGATTGATATAAGGTA
>Ga0265338_10000750_pt1 | contig 55295 bp, 37 predicted proteins | sample 42126metaG_FD_193579 | JGI IMG/M metagenome (GOLD analysis project Ga0265338, IMG submission 193579) | Rhizosphere microbial communities from Carex aquatilis grown in University of Washington, Seatle, WA, United States - 4-21-26 metaG | ecosystem: Host-associated > Plants > Roots > Rhizosphere... | reverse complement strand
CGGATTTGCTTCCAATGCGGTTGTTAAATGGAACGGCACCGCGCTGACCACGACATTCGTCAGCAGTTCGAAGCTGCAGGCCGCAGTTCCGGCCACTAACATCGCTATTGCCGGGACGGCTACGGTGACGGTGACCAATCCCACCAACGGAAGAACCTCGAGTCCGGCGTTCTTTTCGGTCGGCAGGTCTTTCACGCAGATTGCGTTCGTACGCAAAGACATTCAGGCCGGCTCGCAGGCTCAAGCTCTCGTCGTGGGCGATTTCAACGGAGATGGAAAACAGGACCTCGCGGTGGCCAATGGGGCAGGCAACAGCGTGTCCATTTACTTGGGCAATGGCAACGGGACCTTCCAGACCCCGGTGAACTACCTGACCGCTCATGGCTTCCCGGATGCGATCGTTGCTGGCGACTTCAATGGCGACGGCAAGATGGATCTGGCGGTTGTACTGCAGCGCATCAACCAGGTTTCGATCCTGCTCGGCAACGGTGACGGCACCTTCGGGGCGCATCAGGAATTCAACACAGGCGTTAACCCGGTGGCTGCGGCGGTTGGCGATTTCAACGAAGACGGCAAGCTTGATCTGGCCGTGGTCAACCGGAACGACCGTACCGTTTCGATTCTGTTCGGTAATGGTGACGGGTCGTTCCAGAGCCATGCTGACTTTGCAACCGGCGGGGACCCTCAGGGGTTCTCAGTGGGTGACCTCAACGGCGATGGCTTCCTCGACCTCGCGGTTGCCAATAACGACGACAACACCGTCTCGGTCATGCTCAACAACGGAGCGGGAGGCTTCCCCACGCACACGGATCTCGCAACGGCGGCCGGCCCCACATTCGCCGCGATCGGTGACTACAACAACGACGGCAAACTCGACATTGGCGTCTCCACCATTTCGCGCAGGGTTTCGACTCTGTTCGGGAACGGGGACGGTACCTTCGCTGTACACAAAGATAACGGGACGGGCTCCAACTCCCAGATGGTCGTGGCGGCTGACATGAACGATGACAGCAAGCTTGATCTCGTCGTAGCCAACTATTCCGACAACAACATCAGCATTGTCCCGAGCAACGGCGACGGGCTCTTCAAAAGCGAGCAGGTCTTTCCCACCAACTCGGGTGCGGGATGGCTGGCAGTGGGCGACTTCAACAGCGACGGCAAACCTGACGTTGCAGTAATCGACACCGCCGCAGGTTTGGTCAGCATCCTGACCAGCAGCCCGATCAGTGTGAGTCCCACCCTGCTGACCTGGACTGGTCAGCAAGGCGGCGTCACCAGCAGCACGATTAATGTGACTCTGAAGAACGCTGGCACCACCGCAGTGGGGATTTCAGGGTTCACCACCGGAGGCACGACTCCGGGCGATTTCAGTGCGAATCACAGCGCCTGCGGCTCGACATTGGCCGCCGGCGGAACCTGCACTATCGCCAACACATTTACACCGCAGAATCAGGGCGTGCGCACCGGGCAAGAGATCATCTCCTTCGCGGACGGCAGTTCGACCGGATACTTTCTCTACGGCCAGGCGAAGATCGATATCACGCTTGGGCCGACCCGAAACTACACGTTCAAACCACAATTGCTTGGAACCACCAGCAAGGTGATGAACTTCAAGCTGACCAACATCAGCGGGCTGACGATTCCGGATATCACACTCCTGATCAACGGCCACAACCCCACCGTGTTCAACATCGTCCCTGGAACTACGACCTGCCCCAATCCGGGTCCGGGGCCGCTCGGTCCGGGAGCGAGTTGCAACATCGCCATCACCTACACTCCAGACATGGTCGGCGGTGAGAGTGGAGCGTTGAACGTGTTCGGTAACTTCACTCCAGGCTCGGGACAACAGGCTGTTCTGCTGTTTGGGACAGGCACTGCGGTTTCGGTGACACCCGGCAGCTTGGCCTTCCCACAGCAGACCGTTGGGACGACGAGCGCGGCGAAGAAAGTGACGTTCAAGAACGCGGGAACGACGACCTTGTCGCCGGTTACCGCCTCATTGCAAGGTGCAAATCTCGGGGACTTCAACATCTCGGCTAACACCTGCGGTAGCAGTGTCGCTGCGGGGGTGACTTGCACGTTCAGCATCACGTTCTCACCTAAGGCAACAGGTGCTCGCACGGCGACGCTGAACATCGGCGATCCCGATCCTACCGGTCCGCAAGTCGTTACGCTGACCGGAACAGGTCAATAAGCCAAAGCTGCCACTGCCGTTCACACCAGAGCGGCAGTGGCGTTTGTAGTTTTGCAAACTCATCTTGTAATCGCAGCACGGGGAGAACAGCTAGTGGGGACTCAGATACTCAGGGCCATGAACAACGTTACGACACGTGTGACGATGCGAACAGTGGTTCAATGCCTAATGCTTGCGGGCATGGTGGCATCCGCCTGCACGGGGCTCGCTCAGTCGGGAACCATGACGGTTGTCCAGGGCCTGACCAGCAACACTGCTCCCAATCCAACCACCGCGCCGGACCCCACAATCGCGGTGGGAAAGCTGCAGTACTGCGAACTGGTCAACAGCGGATACCAGTGCTGGTGGAAAAGTGGAGCGAATGCGAACCAGCCGGTGAACTTCCTCGGCAGCACTGCTCCCAAGTCTGCAACCGGGCCGTGGAGTCAAAACAGCAACAATCGAGGCAATACCAATCATTGTCCAGCTGGAAACAGTCCCAACGCGCAGCTCATTCACGACAATGTTTACAACCTCTGGATCATGCAGAGGCGCACCCACACCGCCAGCCCCGGCCACGACTATATGTGTGTCGCGATCAGCAATCTCGAAGACGTCAGCCAGGGAACTTTCGGATGGTTCGCGTTCGAATTCGATCTGGACACAGTGATTCCCACCAACGCGCAAGGGCATTTCTATTATCCGGATTACCCGCAGGCAGGCCTGTGGCAAACGTCCACCTCGTCTGTCGCTCCTTATGTGGCCGCCAAAGATCAAGCGCTGTGGATCACCTACGATCTGCAGGATGTAGACAACAGCTTCAACATCAACGGCGTTCTTGCATGTGCCGTCGACACCGCGGGCTTGCGTACCAGCACATCGAATCCATGGGTTAACAATTCGAAAACCCCGGCTTGCGTGGTGACTCACCCCTTGGCTGCCTTCAACCGGCGCCGTAGTTACGTCCCGGCGAACAATTCCGACACGACTCCGCCGTTGCCCCTGGACGGCGAAATGTTCACCTACATGATTGAGCCAGCACACGATGGGCACACGTTTCTGACACAAACAACGCACACCCAGGGAGTGGAACAGTGGACGGTCGATTGGACGTCCGCTACCCCCACACCTGTCTTGCTAAACACTTGGGATCTGCCCTCGACTCAGTCTGCCGGAGATCAATTAGCCTGCTTCACTCCTGGCAATTACTACAACACCGTTTGTATTCCGCAGCCAACGACATCGACGAGCGGTGTATCCCTCGATTCAATCGGCGACCGGATGCAGCAGTTCTTCCATTACACGGCGAACGGAGGCCTGGGAGGGCAGTGGACCTCGGTTCACGCGATTCAGATCACTCCCAGCACGACCCTGGGCCAGACCGAAGCGGACATTCGCATTCTGCAATGGAACACCGCATCGACTCCTGCAATCGTCGTGGGTGCGGATTATCCCATCAAGGATCCGAACGACGCTTCGGCTTACGTTTTCCTACCCAGCGTCGCGCGCGACAAGGTGGGCAACATCCAGGGTATAGTCGGAGTTTCAGGTTCCAAAGCCGCCGAGCACCCGGGATTGGAGAGCGTCTACTACCTGCCCGGACCTGCGACATTAGGCAGCTACGGATATATTGCGAATCCCGCCAGTAATGGTGATGCGCAAGATGCGGGTGACTTTCACTGGGGCGACTGGTCCGGAGCGGTTCTTGATCCGAGCGATTCTTGCACCGTCTGGGTGGTGGGGGAGTATCTGCAGGCCAACCGCACCAGCGCGCCGTTCTGGGCCACCCAAATCGCTGCTCTTCCGCCTGCGCCAGGATGCGGAAGTTCTGCATCGCTATCCTCCACGAGTTTGACATTCGCGAATCAGCAGGTCGGGACCACGAGTCCGGCGCAGACGCTGAAGCTCACAAACGGCGAATCGGTAACGCTGAATATCGCGAGCATCTTGGCTAGCGGTGATTTTGCCGAAACCGACAATTGCGGCTCAACTTTGGCGGCAAATACGAGTTGCACAATTCGCGTGACGTTTACGCCCTCCGCCAACGGGACTCGCACCGGCAAGTTGACGGTAAATGATGATGCTGCCAACAGCCCGCAGACTGCCAGCCTGAGCGGCACGGGAATCCCGCAAGCAGTGCTGTTGAATCCGACCAGTTTGACGTTTTCGAACACGGCCGTGGGTTCGAGCAGCGCCTCGGAGCCAATTACGTTAACGAACGCGGGTGGTGCGGCGCTGAATATCACGTCGGTATCGGTGACCGGCGGTTACACCGAGACCGACAACTGTGCGGGGACGGCAGTGGCAGCGTCCGGAAGCTGCACGATCCGTGTGACCTTCAGTCCGACGACGGTGGGGAGCGTCGCTGGAGCACTCACGATTACTGACAGTGCCGGCAGTTCTCCGCAGGTGATCGGGTTGAGCGGAATAGCGGTTACACCCGTTACGGTGTCACCGGCCTTACTAAGCTTTGGGAACGTGAATGTCGGGAGCACGAGTGCCGCGCGGACAATGACCGTGACCAACAACACCGGCTCGGCGGTAAGCCTGGCATTGACAGCGAGCGGGGAGTACACAGTAAGCGGCAGCGGAAGCTCGCCATGTGGTGCCACCCTCGGCGCAGCGAAACAGTGCACCGCCGCAGTCAAGTTCAGTCCGCTGGTGAACGGGACCACTCGCGGTGCTGTTACGGTGACCACGAACACTGCATTCAGTCCGCTGGTCGAAAGCCTCTCGGGCGTCGGAGTAAACGGGACAGTGGGTCCGCTGACGCTAACGCCGATAAACTTGGTATTCAGCAACGCGATCGCCGGTACAACAACGGCGGCAAAGACAGTGACGGTTACGAATTCGAGTGCCGGAGCCGTGAACATCACCGGAATCACGGTGAGCGGGCAGTACGGGCTGGTCACGACGAAGACGCCGTGCGGTGGAAATCTCGCAGCTGGAGCGAAGTGCACTCTGTCTGTGACCTTCAGTCCGACGGTGGCGGGGACGGTCTACGGATCAATTCAGATCACGGACAACGCCTCGATCGGAACGCAGGTCGCGAGTTTGTCGTCCACAAGTATCTGGCCAGTGAGCGTGAGCCCGACAAGTCTGATTTTTGCAGCGCAGGCATTGGGAACTACTAGCACCGCTCAAATTGTGACCCTGACCAACAATCGTGCGACGGCGCTGACGCTGGGAGGCATTACAGTGAGCGGCGACTACGTGGTCACGGCCGCGGGGACTAGTCCGTGCGGTAGCAGTGTCGCGGCATCTTCCCAATGCACGATCGGAGTGGAGTTCAGCCCGAGCCAGGCAGGAACCATTCTGGGAGCGCTAAACATTAGCTATTCGGCCGCAAACAGTCCCGTGGGAGTGGGGCTCAGCGGTACGGGGCAGTAGCGATCATGGGGAGTCATAAGTCGGGAGCGGGTCGACGTCTTCTGTGTGGTGGACGCGGCAAGAGAACAGCATGGTTTGTGCTTTTCGTCCTGGCCGTAAGCTGCGTGGGGCTTGCGCAGAACGGGTCCATGGCCACTGTCACGGGGCTTAACACCGTTCAGTTCGGCGTGATCGGTCAGACCGCCGCACCCGATATCACCATTGCAGTGGGTACTCTCCAATTTTGCGAGCACGTCAACAGCGCGTACCAATGTTGGTGGAAGAACGGCCCGAATGCCCTGCAGCCGGTGACCTTCCTGGGAAGCTCCAATCCGAAGCTGGATGCCAACATCTGGAGCCAGAACAATTTCAACGGCATGAACACGCCGCACTGCTCGAAGAACAACACTCCAAACTCACAACTTCTTCACGACAATGTGTACAACGTATGGATTCTGGAAAAGCGAATTCACAACACCACCACAGGTCACGACTATCTGTGCGGCGCGATCAGCAACATCGAGGATGTCAGCCAGTCGAATTTCGGATGGTTCGCCTTCGAGTTCGATCTGGATACGGTGATTCCCACAAATGCGCAGGGTCACTTCTACTTTCCTGATTATCCGCAAAGCGGTCTTTGGCAAACCTCAACGTCTACGTCCGCACCATATGCGCCTGCGAACGACCAGGCCATGTGGATCACCTATGACTTGCAGGACCTGGACAATCACACCAACACCGCTGGAACTCTGATCTGTGCCATCGATCTGGCGGGCTTGCGAGCCAGCACGACCAATCCCTGGGTGAACAACGCCCACAATCCCGCTTGTATTTTGCCTCATCCCATCAGCGCTTACACGCCGCGGGACAATTGGGTGCCGGCGAATAATACGGATACAACTCCGCCGCCCTCCAGCGACGGGGAGATGTTCACTTTCGTGATTGAGCCACCGCACGACGGCCACAGCCTTCTGACCGACCCCAATCACACGCAAGGTGTAGAGCAGTGGACGATCGACTGGAGCGCGCAGAATCCCCGTCCAACCGCTGTGGGTAGTTGGGACCTGCCTTCCACGCAGGCGGGCGGCGACCAGATGGCTTGTTTCACCGCCAATAGCTACTACAACACGGTATGCATTCCCCAGCCTTCAACCGCGAATACCGGTATCTTCATCGATTCGGTTGGGGACCGAATGCAGCAGTTCTTTCACTATAGTGCGAACGGCGGACAGGGCGGCACGTGGACTTCATCCCGTGCGATCCAGATATCGCCGAATTCGACAACGAGAAGCCAGACCGAGGCCGACCTGCGGATTCTGCAGTGGGACAACGCCGTTCCTGCCGCGCTCATGATCGGTGCGGACCATGCCTTCACTGATCCAAACGATCCTACGGCATATGTGTTCTTGCCCAGTGTCGCCCGCGACAAAGCCGGAAACCTCCAGGGAATCTGGGGCGTTTCGGGATCGGGTTCGAGCCAGCATCCCGGACTCGACAGCATGTACTTCGTTTCTTCGACCTCGACGCTGGGCACCTTTGGCTACATTGAGGATCCAAGCCTGAACGGGGACGCGAAAGATACAGACTCTTCGAATTACAGGTGGGGAGATTGGTACAGCGCGGTATTGGATCCTAGCGACTCCTGCACGGTGTGGGTGGCAGGAGAATATCTGGCGTCGGACAGGACTTCCCAAAACTTCTGGTACACCGAGATTGCGAGACTCCCTCCGCTGAACACGTGCCTGACGCCACCGGACGTCACGCTGAACCCGACAAGTTTGCAGTTCTCCGCACAGGCTGTTGGCAGTATCAGCAACGCGCAATCGGTGACCTTGAACAATACCGGCACCGGCCCGCTAACCATCAGCGCGGTCACGGCCAGCGGTAACTATGGCGAGACCGACACTTGCGCCGGGACAGTCGTACAGGCCGGCGGAAGTTGCACGATCCGGGTGACGTTTAACCCGACGACAGTGGGGACGATCGCGGGAGCGATCACCATTACTGACAGCGCCGGCACTTCACCGCAAGTCATTGGATTGAGTGGAATGGGAGTAACGGCGATCACGGTTTCCCCGAGCCTGCTGAACTTCGGGAATGTGAATGTGGGAACCACGAGCGTCGCGCGTACGATGACCGTGACCAACAACACGGGCGCGTCGGTAACTCTGACGCTATCGGCGAGCGGCGAGTACGCAGTAAGCGGCAACGGCAGTGCGCCCTGCGGCAGTTCACTTGGAGCGGGCAGCCAGTGCACCGCTGGGGTCACTTTCAGTCCGCTGGTAAATGGGACGACGCGCGGAGCGGTCACGGTGACATCTAATCCTGGATTCAGTCCGCAGGTGGAGAGCCTGTCCGGCGTCGGGGCGAATGGTACTGCGGGCCCCCTCACGTTAACGCCGGTTAACGTCGTATTCAGCAACGTTGTGGCCGGAACGACCAGCACAGCCAAGACAGTGACGGTTACGAACTCAAGCATTGGAACCGTGACCATCAACGGGACCAGCGTGAGCGGGGACTATGGGCTGGTGGCGACGACAACGCCTTGCGGCGGAGCGCTGGCCGCCGGAGCGAAATGTACTTTTGGAGTGACATTCAGTCCAACAGGGGCGGGAACGATCTACGGATCGATTCTGATCACAGACAACGCTGCAATCGGGAACCAGGTCGTGAGCCTGTCGTCGACAAGCGTCTGGCCGGCAGCTGTTTCGCCCACGAGTTTGACTTTCGCTGCGCGGGCAGTAGGGACCATCAGCGGACCGCAGATCGTGACGCTGAGCAACAATCGCAGCACCGCACTTTCGCTAACAAGCCTCATCGCCAGTGGAGACTATCTGGTGACGGTGGCAGGTGCGAGTCCCTGCGGCAGCAGCGTGCCGGCGTTGGGCCAATGCACGATTGGAGTGGAGTTCAGCCCGACTCAGGCAGGGAATATCCCAGGAGCCCTGACCATTAATTATTCTGCCTTTAACAGTCCTCTGGTATTAAGTCTTAGCGGCACGGGTCAATAAGAGACTGGCCCGGGGTGTACTGGCCAAATTACTCCCCCCAAGCGTAAGAGAAGACAGCGCGGGCGCTAAGCCCTACTCGGAAGAATGCCAAATGCCACTCGTCTATAAAGTTGTCCGCCAACTTTGCTACTGCGCAGCATGCATTTTGCTGCCGATTACAGTTGCCGTATCGCAGGTAAGTGTCACGACTTACCACAACGACAATGCGCGCACCGGTCAGAACACAAAAGAGACAATTCTGACGCCGCAGAATGTCAACGCGAGTGCCTTTGGGAAGCTCTTCTCGCACACGGTTGACAGCTACGTCTACGGGCAGCCCCTTTATCTCCCTGGCGTTGCAATGCCGGGGAAGGGCACGCACAACGTCGTCTACGTAGTGACGCAGCACGACAGCGTGTATGCCTTCGATGCCGACCGCACAGGGGGTGCGGCGACGAATCCGCTTTGGCACGTTAGCTTCATCAATCCGGCAGTCGGCATCAAGACGTTGAATTCCAGCGACACCAAGTGCGGTGATGTTCCGCCCGAGATCGGAATCACCAGCACGCCGGTGATTAATCCCGCCACGCGCACCCTCTATGTGGTTGCCCGCACGAAAGAGAACGGAGTGTATTTCCAACGCCTGCATGCGCTCGACGTTGCAACCGGCGCCGAGAAGTTTGGTGGCCCCGTGGTGATCAAGGCGTCGGTGAGTGGAACAGGCGATGCATCCGTCGATAATCAGATCGATTTCGATCCGTTGACAGAAAATCAACGGGCCGGACTGCTGTTTCAAAATAATCTGGTGTTCATCGCATGGGGATCGCAATGCGACATCGATCCTTACCACGGTTGGCTGATGGCATATGACGGCACCACCTTGCAGCAAAGGGCTGTGTGGATGTCGACCCCTAATGGCTCGGAAGGAGCGATCTGGCAAAGCGGAGCCGCGCCCGCCGCAGATTCGCTGGGCAACACTTACTTCGCCACTGGTAACGGAACGTTTGATCTCGATATCGACGGAGAAGACTATGGCAACACGATCGTAAAGCTTGGTCCGATGAAAAGCGGCAGCTTACCGGTTGCTGACTACTTCACTCCATACAACCAGAGCGACCTGTCGGCACGGGACCTGGATCTTGGTTCGGGTGGGCCGACAGTATTACCCAATGGCGTGAGTGCGCTTTACCCGCATCTGCTGGCGCAGGTGGGGAAATCGGGGACGCTCTATCTGATCAATCGAGACAACATGGGGCACTACAACCCGCTCGGGAATCTCCAGATTGTGCAGAACCTGCCGGGTGCGGTCTCGGGGCAGGGATCGTGGATGACTCCAGCCTGGTGGAACGCCCGGCTATACGTGAGCGGTGGTGGAGACTATGTGAAGTCCTTCCTCTTTCATGCGACGACCGGGTCGTTTGCGAAGGCGCCGATTTCACAATGCACGACCAAGTTCATGTTTCCGGGATCGACACCCTCCATTTCAGCCAACGGCCTCACGAATGGAATCGTCTGGGCCTTGCAGGAGGATGCATACGGCAGTAAGGGTTCCGCGGTCTTGCATGCATTTGACGCCATGGATCTGGCCAACGAGTTGTACAACAGCAGTCAGAATGCAGCCCGCGATGATGCCGGACCGGCGGTCAAGTTCGCTGTTCCGACCATCGCCAACGGCAAGGTGTTTGTGGGGGGAGAAATGCAGTTAAGCGTGTACGGCTTACTGCCTGCCTCGGGCGCATCGCATTCGCCTGCCGGACCAGCTACACAAGAAAGCACGCGCCGCTCCGCGAATTCGACAATGGAGCCTTATGAGAAGTCTTCTGGCGGAACAACGGAATAATAATCAGACGGTGTTGACGTTTTCTCGGCGCAGCAGCCCGAGGCTTCGATACCTGACGGCAGCTCTGTGGGTTGTCGCGGCTATCTGTCTGCCTCGCGCCTTTGGGCAAATGGTAACGTTCCATGGCGACCCGACGCGGCAGGGTGTCAGCAACGAGACTCTGCTTACGACGTCCAACGTCAATTCGGGACATTTCGGCAAGTTGTTCTCTCGTGGCGTCGACGGTTTTGTGGTCGCGCAACCGCTCTACGTTCCCGGCGTCACTATCCCCGGGATGGGAAAGCACAATGTGGTCTATGTGGCCACGCAGCACGATAGCATTTATGCCTTCGACGCTGATAATCCCACCAGCGCGGCCCCGTTGTGGCAAGTGAGCTTCATCAACCCTGCGGCGGGCATCACCACCGTGCCGATTTCCGAGCAACTGTGTCCGGGCACCGGATACAACGAGATGGGAATCCTGGGCACACCGGTCATTGATCTGGCCACCCGCACCCTCTATGTGTCTGTAAAGACGCGTGAGGTTACGGGCTCAACCGTTAACTATTTTCACCGGGTACATGCGCTGAACATATCGACCGGCCAGGAGAAGTTCAACGGTCCGGTGACGATCAGCGCCTCGTTTGTGGCGCCCAACGGCCACGAGATCGATTTCAGTCCACTGCCACAATGTCAGCGCCCGGGCCTGCTCCTGCTGAATGACATTCTGTATGTTGCCTACGGGTCGAACGGATGCGATTTGAGGGCGCACGGATGGGTCTTTGCATTCGACGCAGGAGCCACCAGCGGCACCCTGCGACAGCTGGCCTATTTCAATACCTCTCCCGATGAAACCTATGGCAGTTCGATTTGGCAGAGCGGAACCGGTCCAGCGGCGGATGCCGACGGCAATCTATTTTTTGCGACGGCCAACGGACAGTTCACCCCTGATGACGGAGACTTTGGTGACACGATCTTGAAACTCAATTTCAACGGGACCGTGTTTAACTGGCTTGACTACTTCGCTCCTTACGACCAGGAAAACATGCGGGACCAGGATCTTGACCTGGGTTCCGGCGGGGTTATCCTCTTGCCGGACCAACCGGGCAAGCGCCCTCACCTGCTGGTTGCAGCCGGCAAGACTGGCACCATCTACGTAGTGGATCGAGACGACATGGGCAAGTTCAACCCCAATGACGACAGCCTGATCGTCCAGTCGTTGCCGGGGGCGATTGGCCCCTTCTTCAGCAGTCCGGTGTATTGGAACAATACCGTGTATTTTCTTGGCTACAACGACGCGATCAAGGGATTTGCCTTGAGTAGCGGAATGCTTTCTCCGACTCCAACTGTTGTTTCGAAAAAGATACCTGTAATTGGGATTCCATCGATCTCGGCGAACGGAAGCAACAACGGCATCCTGTGGATCGTGCGCAACCCGAGCGGTCCCATGCTGTCGGCCTTCAATGCGAGCAATTTGCTGGAACTGTACAACTCGACCATGGTTTCTGGCCGCGACACTCTAAGCGCCCCAGCCCACTTCATTGCTCCTACCATCTCGAAGGGAAAGGTCTACGTGGGAACTCAGACCCAACTCGTCGCCTACGGACTGTTTCCTTTCCTCTCGGTTGCCGCGGGCAACGGGCAGACCGGCACCGCCGGCAGCCCGCTGCCGAAAGCTCTGTCGGTGCGAGCGGTAAATAGCGAGGGCGTCGGCGTACCCGGAGTTTCCGTCACTTTTGGCGACGGAGACAAGGGTGGACAATTCAGCTCCACCTCGGTGGTGACGGACTCGACCGGAAAAGCCGCTACAAACTATACCGCCCCTACCAAGATGGGGAATGTCACGATCACCGCGTCGGCAGCGAGCTACGTCAACACTACATTCGCGATAGTCGTGCACGCCGCGGCGCCAGCGGGCATCACGATCGTATCCGGAAGCGCACAGACCGGAACGGTTGGAACGATCCTGCCTTCTCCAATCGTTGTACGGGTACGGGATGCGTACAACAACAGTGTTTCGGGCACGCCCGTGACCTTCGGAGATGGCACCCTCAACGGCACATTCTCTTCGAACAGCGTGGTCACGGGAGCAACAGGGACGGCGAGCGTGTCCTACAAGCTGCCGACAACGGCGCAAGTGATGACGCTGCAGGCGACTTACGCGACGCTTAGCCTGAATATCGGCGAACGAAGTGTAGCCGGCAGCGCGGCGTCGCAGAGCGTTCTTTCCGGTGATAACCAGAGTGCGCCTCCAAGTACGCAATTACCGAAGCCGCTGACCGTAAAGGTGGTGGACAAATACGGCAACCCAGTTTCGGGCGTGAGTGTTGGGTTTGACGATGGACCGGCAAGCGGGGCGCTTTCGTCTCCAACTGCGACTACCACCGGCTCAGGTCAGGCTTCGGTGACCTATACCACACCCCCGCAGCCGGGAAACGTCAGCATCACGGCTTCCATTCCCAGCGTGGCAGCGGTCGTGTTCCACGAAAAAGCTCAATAGTGCGGAGGAACGAAGAAAATTAGCCTGCCGCGGATAAATCCGCGACTTTTGTCGTTTCCCCGGGTTAACACCTAATTGGCGTAATCTAGGGGTTCGATGAAGACTATTTGCGGATTAGCAATTGCTGTCGTGTGTCTGTGTTTCGCACTAGCCTGCGGTGGCGCCAGTTCCAGCAAAGGCCCGCAGGTCGTATCCGTCACGGTTGCGCCGTCCACATTCACGATGGGCGTAGGCGCCAACGAGCAGTTCATCGCCACTGTGACCGGCAGCAGCACGGCTGTCACGTGGCAGGTAAATCAGATTCCAGGTGGCAACGCGAGCGTCGGAACCATCACTCCCGCTGGCTTGTACATCGCTCCTGTGACAATGCCTGCTTCTGGGGTTACCGTCACTGCTATCGCAACCGCGGACGAGACGAAGAGCGCTTCCGCGAGCGTGACGTTCGCAGCAAGCGATCCGCTGGGCTCGGCACAGGGCACCTCGATCGCCTGCAAGAACGGAAAGATCTCAGGGAGTTGCTTTTCAGTAGATTTATCCTGCCCCGGCGTTGCGGACTTTACCGCTTACATCAAGATCACGAAGCCGTCGGTGAGTTCTCCCGTCGGAACGGTGATGTTTACCGGGGGCGGCAATGGAACTGGATTGTACGAGGACTATACTTACGGCGATACGGCGGTGAACAACGTGGTTGCCGCCGGCTTCATCGCAGTGCAGACCTCCTTCGGAGGCCCATTTACAGATCTGACTCCAAAGGGTTGGCAGACCGGACCGGGTGGGATCCGGCGTCTGGCCTGCCGGTATGCAACTCTTGCACATTGGGTTTACGCGAACGTGCACAACAACAGTGCCAGCAGGCCGATGTGCGCGACCGGCAACAGTTCGGGTGGGCAGTTGATCGCCGAAACACTCGCACATTACGGCACGGACTCGATCTTTTCCATGGTCGAACCCACCAGTGGGCCGCCATTCTCAGATATGGAGAAGTCCTGCATCTGCGGGCCAGATGCGCAAGCTATCCAGCGCGCTTGTTTTGCAGGCACTGGCGACCAGGTCCTGAATCAGTGTTTGGAGAAGAAGGACGCGGAGGACTATGTTGATCCCGCGTACTCGTCGGCGGCCTGCTCCCAGGCACTCTCCTCGCACTCGACGACGAACGAGGCGCAATTCATCTCCGACACCATTCAATCGCCGGACGCAACCTTGAACTACCCGCATACCTACCTTCACTTTCTGTACGGGGGGCAGGACGTGAGTTCTGCGGTGACGCTCGGTCCGGACTACATGTCCTCAGTTACTAGTAACAAAGGCCTGGGGTGTGTCGCTGACGCTCCTCACAGCATCTCGGACGTGCTGGACGGTGCCCAGCAGGTTGCCACCGACATCATCAACAACTGCAAGGTGTACTAAATACCCTAAAACTTTCGACCTCTAGCTCTTCGCTAAGCATCCATGTTATCAATACGTTAAGTCGTATCCCTCATTCGTGCCATTTACCGGGGAAGCAACTTGTTTCACACTACGCACAGACACTCTCGGGGAAAACCTTACCTTCCAAACCACAGATAGAAAAGGAATAGACAGACATGGGGAAACTGATACTGATCCGCCACGGGCGGACCGATCTGAATCGGCCGGGCAAGGAAGAGCGACTCCGCGCTTGGAAAGATATTCCGCTCGACAGTTGCGGTATGCAGGAAGCGGAAGAGACAGCCCGCCAACTGGCGGACCAGCGCATCAACGTTATTTACTCGTCCGATCTGTTGCGCGCGCGACAGACTGCTGAAGCATTGCAGCGGGTCAGTGGAGCGCGGATCGTGCACTCGTCCCACTTGCGTCCGTGGAACCTGGGCACTCTTGCCGGACAATTAGTGCACGACATCATCCCCACGCTGGAGCGCTTGAATGCGCAGCTAAATGAGAAGGCGCCGGGCGGAGAGTCGTTCGACGAATTCTACGAGCGCTATTCGCGGCAGATCGAAGAAATTCTGACAGTTGCGGAAGGTTCTTCCGGGTGCGTGGCGGCTGTGACGCACGGCCGGAACTTCATGGCGCTGCCCACAATCCTCGAGAAAGGTGACCGCCGCCACATCCCTGTAATGTCGCCGGTTTCAACCGCCGGCGTCTTCATGGTGGAAAAGCACGCTGATGCGTGGAAGATTGCCAACAATCATTCCAGTGGGAACGGACACGAAGGCCTTCGGCTCGATCCGCCGCCTACATTCGTTCCAACATCTTCATAAAATTCGAAGATGCGATTCGGTAAAAGAGATAGTAATATTGACACCTTCCCCCAGGGTTGAAGCGACTCGATTTCTCCCCCTGAGCCGTTAGCAGCCAATGAATCACCTCCTGGTTTCGCCCAGCAGGTCGAAAGTTCCCCTGCGAGTAGGAACCCGGCAGTATCGTGAGGAGAGCCATGCGCAGTTGCTTGCCTGGAGCCGCAGGTCGTTTGATTTCCTTCTTCCTTTATATCTTCTGTATCTTCTGGGCCGTAGCCTCGTTGCACGCGCAGGTCACCGTATCTCCTACGGCGCTGTCCTATGGAAGTCTGGCGGTTAATCAAACCCTTGCTAAGAACCTAACTCTGACGAACAACCAGAGCGGGTCACTTTCATTGACTGGAACAACTATTACCGGTAGTTCCGCTTTCGTTGTGGTGTCTGGCGGAAGTTGCGGCACGGCCTTGGCAGCGGGGAAGAGCTGCACGTACAGGATCGCATTCACACCAACGAACCTGATCCCTTACAGCGCGACGCTCTCGATCACCGACAGTGATAGCAGCAGTCCCCAACAGGTGACGCTTACCGGGACGGGTGCCAATCCAGCTACCCTCTCCATTACCAATTCCAACTTCGGAAGCCAGGTTGTCACCGTACCCACAGCTTCCAAGACTGCAACCCTGGTGAACAACCAAACGGTGGCGTTGAATCTCATCACGCCGTCCACGACAGGCGACTTTGCGGTGGTCTCGGGCGGGACATGCGGCAGCACGATGGCGGCACGCAGTTCGTGCACGCTGATGGTGCAATTCACTCCGACGGAGATTGGGGCTCGAAGCGGTTCGCTCTCCGTGAGCGACGATGCTTCAAATAGCCCGCAATCTCTGAACTTGACCGGTACCGGTACGACCAACGGCATCAGTTCGATTACGGTTACGCCCGCTGCACCTGCGGTTGCAAAAGGAAGTACACAGCAATTCACCGCCACGGGAAACAGAATCAACGGGAACCTCAATGTAACGAACGTCGTGAGCTGGAGTTCGTCGAATACTGGCGTAGCGACGATTGCTGCAGGCGGCCTGGCCACCGGGGTTTCACCGGGAACGACCACCGTCAAGGCGTTGCTTACGGGCACTCTTTCCGGATCGACACTTCTGACCGTGACCGGCCCCAACACTCCCTGTGTAGGACCCTGCGTGCTGACGTATCATAACGATCTCTCGCGCGACGGCGTGTACTCGAATGAAACCATCCTGAACCCCTCCAACGTGGTCAGGAATAAGTTCGGCCGGGTCGCAACGATCACTGGGTTGAACGGACAGATCTATGCGCAGCCGCTGTATATGAGCGGTCTGTTCGGAATGAGCTCGAAGGGCAACGTGCTGTATGTGGCAACGGAAGCCAACTACGTTTATGCGTTTGATGCCGACACCTACGCGCCTCTGTGGGGCAATTCCTACATGCATCCGGGGGAGAGGCTGCTCAGCACTGGGGAAGGCCAGGATTCGGAGTGCACCAACATCACGCCGAACATTGGCATTACTTCCACGCCCGTGATTGATCCCAAACCTAATTTCAATCCGAACCCCGTGATTTATTTTGTGACGCGGTCGGCTGGAGGAGGCCAGAACTACCACCAGAGGCTGCATGCAGTCGACGCCGTCACGGGAACTGAAGTATTCGGCAGTCCGGTCGAGATCGTGACTCCATCCGGCAGCCCAGTGCCTTTCGATCCTTTGGTTGAGAACCAGCGCTCCGGACTGGCCCTTACTTATGATGCCCAGGGCAATGCCCAGATCTACATCGCATGGGCCTCGCATTGCGACATTCAACCATTCCGCGGATGGTTGATGAAGTACACCGTGGCCTCTGGCTCTCTGTCAGCAACGCCGACGGCGTTCTTTGTCTCCACCCAGGGAATCGGAATCGAGTCCGGCATTTGGATGGCTGGCGGCGCACCGGCCATTGACAATCCCGTAAATGGAAATCTTTTTGTTGCCACCAGCAATGGCAGCTACGATGGCGTATCGAATTTTGGTGAGAGCGTCATCAAACTCGACAGCAACCTGAATGTGCAGGATTGGTATACGCCGAACAACTGGCCGTGTCTCAACGAGATTCCGGGCAATCCAAATTGCAACGATGATCGCGATCTGGGATCGGGGGGTGTCGTTCTCTTCAACGTTCCGAACGGTGTTCCAGAGGTCGTGTCAGCCGGAAAGCAGGGAGAGATCTACGCCATCTATCAGCAGAACATGGGACTGTGGATTACAGCGTCGCCGAAAGATGATCCGGTCGCGCCGAATCCCGACTACGCTCCGCCTGATATCTGCACGACCGGTCCGGTAGGCGCCGGAATCGCCCAATGTTTCCCCGGGATCGTGGCGCTTCATCAGCAGGGAACAGGCAGCTTCTCGACTCCGGCGTTTTGGAATAACACCTTGTATACGGCCGGCTCGACCGATGCGCTGCGGGCATTCTCACTCAGCACATCGAACGTCGGAACTTTCAATACCACGCCAGCGGTAGGATCGGTTCCGAGCATGTTCCCCTATCCCGGAGCATCGTTGGTTGTCTCTTGGGACGGCGTGAATCCTTCCTCTGGCGTGTTGTGGGCTCTGTCGACAGCGGGATCGGGCAATGTACCTCCGACCCAGGACCTGCTGCGTGCCTATGCGGCGGTTCCAAATGGTTCTACGGTAAACATGATCTACCAGGGGAATGTCGGCCCGGGAGCGATTCGCTTTGTAATGCCGATTGTCGTGAATGGGAGAGTCTACGTGGCCGGCCAGGGATTCTCGGGCACGGGGACGGAAGGCCAAGTCCACATTTACGGACTCTGTCCCTGTCAGTGAGGATTTCGGGAAAGAGGTAGTCGTAGTCGAAGTATCACAGTAGGGAATTCGAATCCAAAGTGAAAGCCTGCCCTTCAATGGGCAGGCTTTTTTTGTCGCCTGAATGAGTTCGCGGAAGCGGCTAGTAGCGATACCAACTGAAGTAGTCGGCGACTGCTCCGCCCATGGACTTGCGTCGGCGGAGCAGGGAAGAGATCACGCCGCTGCCCGCGGGTGCCATCGTTGTGTTTGCTCCAAGACCTCCCGCTGGCGGAAGCGGAACCGGCGGAGCCTGCAGGGTCTTGCCCGCCAGCACCTCAGACGCGGTCGGGTAGCCCAGACGATGCAGCACCTCTCCGGCGTAGCGGTCCACTACTTCGAGTTTTTCCTGTGACAGGGTCTGGCGCCAGCCCTGCACCGCCCCTTTCCCGACCTGTCGTCCTTCTTCTTTTCCTGTCTTCGGCAGTCGGGTCGCAGCGTCTTCGCGCTTGCGCATTTTCTCCATGGTGTTGTTGTCGAGGATCTTCTGGATCGCGGCGGTATCGAGGTCCAGGTTTAGAAACTGCAACGCGCGTAAGAAAGATCCGGCAAGATCGGTGCGCAGATCTTCGTAGCGCAAGACCAGCAGACCGCCCCTCTTGGCCAATGGCGAATTGATCCACTCGCCGACATGGTCCTGCCAGGGTCCGTAACGCACCATCCTTCCTTGCATGAAGGGTTCGACGTAGTCATCTAGACTGCGGACCTGCAGCAGATCCATGCCCTTCTCGCGCGCGAAAGCCGAGAGCATTACGTCGCGCACATCCCGCACAATGTAGATAGCGCGCTTGTAAGTTCCCCGATAGCGCTCGTGCGTCTTGATCAGGTGTCCGCCGCCCGGAAACAGCTCTTTGGCGCGAACATGAATGCCGATCTCAGGGACAACCTGTTGAATGTCGTCGAACGTGGCCGTGGTGCCTGTGAGGGCTTCGGCGAGCAGGAACCTGGGTAAGGTGCTGCCGGACCGGGCGTACGAAGCAAGGAACACGTCGTGCGCATCCAGCCCCCAGTGTCGAAGCCAGATCAGGGGCGCACGCAAGCCACTGCGCGCTGCACCGTAACGGATCTGCATCAGCTTTGACATTTCAGGCTTTCCTTGCGACCACGGCGCCGGCACATTGATGGGGAACTACGCGAGTCTGGCGCGGGGAGACATCGGATCCGCTGGAGGTGGAACTCCGCTTTGCCAGACTGTGCCATCCTCGTACTTGCGTCTTAACTTACCTTCCGCTTCCCACAAGTGCGATGGCCTGCGGGCTGTCAGCCTCCGCTTCGAAGACGTTGAAGGTGCCGTTTCTCGGGCCCACAAGCGTCGGGGTGAAGTTGATAGTGATGGTGCAGTTCTTTCCCGGTGCCAGCGTCGCTCCACAGGTCGAACTCGCAATCGTGTAGTCCGACACGGTGATCTGCGTGTAGTTATTGACGCCGCTGGCTTGGCTGCCGGTGAGTGTCATGCCCGTAATCGTGACCGTATTGGTGTGGCTTCGATTGCTCAATGTTATGACGTTGGATGTCGCGGTGGTCCCTACGGTAACAGCTCCAAAATTGATCGACGTGGGTGTCAACCCAACGTAGGTGCCGGTTCCACTCAAATTCAGAACGTGGGGACTGGCGCCGTCGGCATCGGTGATAGTGACGGTTCCGAAGCGGGTACCGGTCGTGGTAGGAGCGAAACGCAGAGTGAGCGTGCAGGTAGCGCCTGCGGCTAAAGAGGTTCCGCAATCGTTGGTCTGCGTAAAATCGCCGGCGGCGAGAATCCCGCTGATATTGACTGCAGTGGTCGCGTGGTTGGTAAGCGTGGCAGTCTTGAATTGGCTGGCGCTGCCCACCGGAATCGCTGCGAAAGCGACCACGGCCGGGGTCAGGCTTACACGCGTACCGGTGCCGTTCAACTGTACCAACTGCGGGCTGGAAGAGTCAGAGTCTGTAATGGTCAGTGTTCCGTTGCGCGTTCCAGAAGCGGCTGGTGTAAACGTCACACTGATCTGGCACGTCTTGGGGCCATTCGTCGGACTGTACGCAGCCAGACTGCCCCCGCAATTGTTGGTCGCGGTGTAGTCATGGTTGGCAACAATGCTGGAAATGGTCATCGGGGTGCTGTTGAAGTTGCTAAGAACGATCTGAGCGACACGGCTGCTGGTGCCCACCAGTTGATTGGGATAGTCGACCACTGCAGGGGACGCGGCTGGACAATGACGCCCTTGCAGAACCAGCGGGGCAAGCGGAGCCTGCGCGAAATCAAATGCGTCCGAGAAATCTGCGGCGGCGGCGTCGCGCGAGGTCAGAGTCGCAAGGCCAAATTGAGCCTCGATGAATTTCAGCACGGAGGTGTGGTCGTATTGCACATGCGAAATGTAGCCAGGCTTCGCATAGGGAGAAATCACGAGGGCCGGAACCCGTGGGCCTAGTCCATATTCATCGATGCGCGGCGGAGCGACGTGATCGTAGAAGCCCCCGAAATCGTCCCATGCGATGAATACCGCGGTGGAACTCCAGTCAGGCCCTTGCATCAGGGCGTTCAGTTGGGTGACCAGCCAGTTTTCGCCGTCGCAGACGCTATTCGTCGGGTATTGATTCTCGGCTCCCGGAGGTATGACCCAGCTAACCGCGGGCAGTTTTCCGGCGGTGGCATCCACAACGAACTGGCTGATGGGAATGATGTTCTTCCAGAGTGCGGTATTCCGGATGTGATTAATCGCAGCGAAATCGCTCCCCGTGTTGTAAGCGCGCCAGGTAAGTCCAGCGGCCTGAAGACTGTCGGCGAGCGTTGGAAAGTCGAAGCAAGGGAACGGTGTGCTGATTTCGCCCTGACCGTCGATGACCACAACGTTCGTCGTCGATACCGCTGCGCAACCCTGGTTGGTGATGGGGTTAGTGTTATTCGAGGCTCCGCCAGCTTGCGCGGCGATCGCGAAAAGATGGTTCGGGAAGCTGGGCCCGTGCAGGGACGAGAAGTAGTTGTCAGCCAAGACGAAGTTGCTGGCGTACTTCCACAGATTCGGAATGTCGGCCTGCGTGTACTGGCTCAAACACACCAGGGTGCCGTTCTGATTGCAGCCGGTCAACAGGTCGAACTTGTCCATCTTGCCAAAGTTCGTCGAGGTGCCCTCGGTGGGCCAGGTATGGTTCAGCGGCATAACCGTGCGGTCCGGCGTATGCCCGAGCGGAATTACCTGGCCAGTGGACAGAGTGGCGGTGGTAGCTCCATTGGCGCCGGGAAAGGTTCCGAAGTAGTTATCGAACGTGCGGTTTTCAGGCAGGATGAAAACGACGTGCTTGATCGGGCTCTGAGCCAGGCTGGCGCAGGAGAAAAGAAGAATGCAGGCTGCCGCAGCCACTAACCGAAGCGACGTCCCAAGGTGAAGGCGCACTGTATGTAACTGATTCATAAGCATTTGATATATCGGACCATTTGCGTCGGTGCATGCCCTGGAGGGAGTCGTTTTCGAGGTTGGGGCAAGACTCTACGAACTTCGACTACTCTAACATCTCTGCAAGAATCTTCAAGAGTCTAACTTCTCTGTGCAAGTTATTGCATACCACGGATTTACCGTTCCCCCTCTTATTTGAAACGCTCAACATTGAAGCCAACTCGCCCGGCGGTAAAACTTTCGGCCAGCGGCCTGATTCCGACGAGATCGCTCCGCCCGCCCGATGCTGGCTCAATACCTTCGATCCCTTGTTCCGGCACTTTGTGACCGTTCTAATCGCTAAAGAACAAGGAACAAGGTGCTTGGGGGGAGTCGACTTGAAAAACTGGCCGCTCATACTGCTTTGCCTGTGCCTGACCGGATGTGGGTTGAGCACCGGCGCGCCGTCCGATCCGGGGTCAACAGGAACGAACCCGAACCCGACGCCTCGTTCGATGTATGTTCTCTTTCCTCCGTCCAGTAAATCGCCGAATTTCCCGGACATGCAGCAGTATTTGATGTCGAATTCCATCGTCGCGGGCGCGAATTTCTCCGTGAATTGGAGCGAGGTCGATCAGGGGCCAGGGGCGAATCCGCAGTACGTCTGGAACTCAGTGGACGACCGGCTTCAGCCCTGGATCGCAGCGGGCAAGAAAGTAAACCTGATTGTCTGGCCGGTGTCCTACGGCACGACGAACGCCGCGACTCCGGCGTATGTGATGAGTAGTTTGGGATCGTCGAACACCGTCGCTTGTAACGGGGAAAACATTCCCAACTACTACGCACCGGCGTTTGTGGATGCATATCAGGCTTTCATTTCGCACGTGATTCAGCACTACGCCAGCAATTCGTCGGTGGGCTACATTCGGTTTGGACTCGGCCAGGGTGGCGAAATCTATCCTGTATTCGGCATGCAGAAGGACTCGCACTGCTTTACGACCTTCACCAACTGGGGGTGGACCGACAACAGTTGGGGCAACTATCTGATGACGATGCTGGACTACGAGAAGAGCCTCAAGTCCCCGCACCAGCTCATGATCGGCATCACGTTCATCGACGGAGAGACAGTCACCAACGCGGTGACCGCGCACGCCGTCGCAAACGGAATAGGATTCGGCAACCAGGGATTGCAGCTCAGCGACATATCGAACTACGCTGCCGGGCAGCCGTGCCAGAGCAACTGGTGCGCCCTGTTTACACAGTATGCGGGGAAGGTCCCGCTGCAGTTGCAGACTTCCGGACAGAGCGATCCGTCGAACGCGCCGCCAACGGGATCGCTGGTCAACTTGTTGCCCTTCGCCGCGAACCTGCACACGACCGTATTTGAAATCTACTGGGAAGATTGGCTCATCGCCTACGCGCCGGACTATCCGGGATACAGCCAGTATCATGCAGCGTATGCGAAGGTTCTGCAGGATACCGCGCAAGGGAATTGATCCTCACGATTCGCGCCAGCGAGAACTCCCGACACCCGGGATTCTGAACCTTTGACATCTTGCCCGAATTACACGCAGCGACTGTAATCGCTGCAAGCCCAGACGCACACCTCGGCGTAATTCCTCTTTCTTGCTTCGATAAGATCTGAAGTGGGAGTAGACCTCGATTCGCATCCATCCATGCGAGCGAGTCGGAGCGTACTGGGCCAATGTCGATCCAGAGGGAGTTTACTGTGAGAAACCAAGTCGTGCGATTTGTGTTGTGCCTGTGCCTGACCGGAATTTCATTTGGGGCCGGGTCATCGACTCCTTCCTTGTACGTTCTCTTTCCTCCATCCAGCAAATCGCCGAATTTTCCGGCGATGCAGAAGTACCTGATGTCGAACCCTGTGGTGACGGGAGCCAATTTCTCTGTCAGTTGGAGCGAGGTGGATAAAGGGCCGGGAGCCAATCCGCAATACGTCTGGAACTCCGTTGACGATCGGCTGAAGCCCTGGATTGCTGCGGGCAAGAAGGTGAACCTGATTGTCTGGCCGGTCTCGTACGGCTCAAGCAATACGGCGACTCCCAGCTATGTGATGAACGACCTGGGGTCGTCGAACACAGTTTCCTGCTTCAACGAGCGCATTCCGAATTACTTTGCGGCTGCATTCCTCGGGCCCTACCAGGCATTCCTGGAGCAGTTGATCCAGCACTATGCGAATAATGCGTCGCTGGGCTACATGCGTATCGGACTCGGCCAGGGTGGCGAGGTCTATCCGGTCTCCGGAATGCAAAAAGATTCGCATTGCTTCAATACCTTCGTGAGCTGGGGGTGGTCGGACGTCAGTTGGGGCAATTATCTGATGACTATGATGGACTATGAAAAGGGGCTGAAGTCTCCGCACCAACTCATGATCGGCCTCACGTTCATCGATGGAGAAACCGTTACCGATTTGGTGGCGGCGCATGCGGTGCTAGACGGCATCGGATTCGGAAATCAGGGATTTCAGCTGAGCGACATTTCAAGTTACGCCAACGGGAAGGACTGTCAGGGGAACTGGTGCAATCTGTTTGTCCAATATGCGGGTCAGGTTCCGCTACAGCTGCAGACCAAGGGAAAGAGCAGTCCCTCCAATTCCCCCCCCACGGGGTCGTTGGTCAAACTCCTGCCATTTGCCGCTGGCCTGCACACGACGGTGTTTGAGATCTATTGGGAGGACTGGCTGATTGCGTACTCACCTACTTACCCTGGCTACAGCCAGTACCACGCGGCATATGCCAAGGTCTTGCAGGACACCGCACAGGGAAACTGAGATTACGCGGAGACCCAGCATGTTCCGTAGGCATGGGCTCTTCATGTAAGATTTCAATGCTATGAAGCGACTCGTAATAGTCCCCCTCCTGTTTGTGATGTCCGCGTACGCCCTGGCTCAAAAGGGAGTCGAGATTAACGCCCTCTTTCCTCCGAATGGAGCGGGAAACCGATTGTGGGATGACTTCAACAAGTATGTCCTGAAGAATCCGATGATCGATGGCATGAACCCGGGATTAGACTGGGCGACCGTGGAACACAAGCCAGGAGACTACGATTTCTCCGAGTTCGACCACGGCTTGAAGCGCTATTACGATGCGGGCAAGAAGGTGAATATCATTGTCCGGCCAGTTTCCAATGGCGGATCGAATCACAATACTCCGGAGTACGTGTTCAGCGACAAATGGGCGCAATCGATCGGCGCGCCTCGGCTGGATGTTGTGACATGCCGTGCATACCACGGCGACGGATCGCGGGAAAGCGGCTTCCCCGCGGTCTACGAGGCGCCTTTCAAGACGGCCTATAAGAAATTCATCGCGGCGGTCCTGACGCACTACGCCAACAATCCACACATCGGGTATATTCGCTTCGGGTTGGCCGTTGGCGGAGAGGCCTTCGCCTGGTGTGCAGATGATCTGAAGGCTCTGCGCGGAGAAAACAGTTTCAGCAAGTCGCGGTGGTTAGGATATGTCGAGGAGATGGACGCATACGAAGAGTCTCTCCATCCCACCATGCAGTTGATGGCAGCGATCAACGAGCAACGTGACAACGCCCACAACAGCTGGGATGTGTCGTATGCCGACGAAGAGGCGAAAATCGCAGTCGCGCACGGCCAGGGATTTGGGGCCCAAGGGTGGCAGCGATCCGACAACGACTCGTATGCTGAGGGCAAGCCCTGTCACTCCGACTGGTGCGCACTGTTCGACAAGTACGCTGGGAAAGTGCCACTGGAATTACAGCAAGCCGGGCCCAGCGATCCCAACGGCGGAAACCACACCGGTCTGATGTCCGAGATCATCCCGTTCGCGGTCGCGCACCATGCCACCATTCTTGAGATCTACATCCCAGATTTGCATATTGCGCTGGTCCCCAGCCATCCTGCTCACGAGCAATACGGGGAGGCCTGGCGGCGCGCCATGGCAGACGCTCACGAGGGTAAGCAGGCACCGGTCAAGTAGCCTCCTTTTTCGCGCTTGTTTTTGCTGCACTGGATCTATCTCGTTTGCAGCCTGCGGGATATCTCTATCTGAGCCCCATGGTTGCAAGATCTTTCATCTTGACATGCCAGTTAAGCGCGGCAAATACTGGCAAAGCTCTTCTCTCCCTCCGGTGCTGACCTCCGCGTTCTGTCTCCCGTGACAACGTTTCCGGCGACCGACTCCAGGGGTTGACGTGTTTGGCGAGGGCATTGGGGCTAACGGCCTATGTCGACCAGCGAATTCGGCACTTTCAGTTTCCTGTTGCTGCTTCTGCTTGCTACGGCGCAGCTGTGCGGATATCTGTTTACGCGGTTGCGGCAGCCAAGGGTAGCAGGGGAGATCGTGGCAGGGATCCTGCTGGGCCCGACAATTTTGGGGCGCATGGCGCCCGCTCTGTCCCATGCAATCTTTTCCGCCGGTGAAGGGGCAGGGGGTGCGAGCAAATACGAGGTCGTCTTAAGTTTCCTCTACAACCTCGGCCTGCTGCTCTTGATGTTTGCCTCGGGAGCGGAGACGAAGGGTCTGTTCAGCCGGGAGAACCGTCGCGAAGTAATCTGGCTCGGTTCGGTGGGAACAGTGCTGCCATTCCTGATGGCGCTGCTGATTGCTCCGACCCTTCCACTCGAATTGGTCGCCGGAAGCGCCAACCAGTACACCGCGCTACTGCTGGTGATCGGCATTGCGGTGGCGGTCACTTCGATTCCAGTAATTTCGAAGATTCTTCACGATCTGCAAATCCTGCACACGCGATTCGCACGCCTGATTCTCGGTGTGGCTGTGATGGAAGACGTGCTGTTGTGGGCGGTGCTTGCCGTGGCCACGGCTTTGGCCGCTCGTGTGGCTCTGCCGCTGCGCCAGGTTGTGGTGCACGTGCTGGCTACGCTGGCGTATTTCGCGATCGGCCTGCTGATTCTTCCGGCGGTGTTGCGGCGGGTCAGCCGCACACGGTGGAATCCCCTGGCAAAGACGGCTCCCATTGCCTACATTGTGGCCATCTTGTTGGCTTATACGGCGATTGCCGCTGCGCTCGATGTGAGCCTGGTCTTCGCCGCATTCCTGGCGGGGTTTGGTGTTGTGGTGGCCGACTTGGACGAACTCGCCGATGCCATTGCGGTCGTGTCCAAGATCTCATTCTCGGTGTTTATCCCTGTCTACTTTGCTGTGGTCGGGTACCGGCTCGATCTGAGGAACTTTCCTCTTCAAATGCTCGTCGTGTTTCTGGTGGCGGCGGGCGCGGTGAAGCTGATTTCGGCGGGATTGGGGGCGAAGCTGGCTGGATTTGGCTGGTTGGACTCCACTAACCTGGCGATCACTCTGAACGCGCGGGGAGGCCCGGGAATCGTGCTCGCCAGCGTCGCTTATGACGCCCATATTATCAATGCACAGTTCTACACCACCCTCGTCCTGGCTGCGGTGCTGACTTCGCAGGCCGCAGGCGCCTGGCTGGATTTCGTGCTGCGGCGAGGATGGCCCTTGCTCTCGCCTCAAGCCCCGGGGACCACTGTTGAAACCGTCGGCAGCGGCGATAGTCCGGCGCGCTCCTAAGCTGCGACTCAAGGTAACAGTTACTTCGCGCAGGTTGAACCTGGAAGTGTGACCTTGGTTCCGGTAGTCGGCGCGTTGCCTTCTCTTTTGAATTCGAGCCCATCCTTCCTCTAGAACACTCCTTTCCAACGGACCCCATTCGGGTGTGTCCCAGCGGCGACCGAGCAGTGGTCGTCGGTGATCTATAAGAGACGCCTCATACACCCTACAGTCGCTCCAGGACGAAAAACACCCACACATCTCGGAGCGAGGTTAGCCAGTATGTCAGCCGGATTCCCCCGAATTACGGTTCGTGCTGAGAAACACGGGAAAGCCAATGCGTGCCGGGTACTACAGATCGCAGGAGCAGCATTCTTCCTGCTCGCATTTATATCTCTCTCTACATCTTGCGGGACGCTTGGTCTAGGGCAACCGAAATCAACTAGTCAGCCAGTAAGCAATATCCAGATTGAGGCGTCGCTTCCTGCTCCTGTCCAGGGAAGCGCCTACGACACTCAGGTCGTTGCCACGGGGGGAGTGCCTCCGTATCAGTATTCGTCAACGGGCGTTCTGCCTCCGGGCATCTCCCTGAACTCTACGACTGGGGTTCTCGCGGGCACGCCGACATCCAGCGGAACGTTTGCGTTCACGATCGAAGTCACGGATGTCCATGAAAATCATGGAACCCGGCAGTTCTCCCTTGCGGTATCACGTACAAAATCTCAAGTGAGCGTTACGGTTTCGCCGGCGACGGTCACAATTCCGTCGGGAAGCACGCAGCAGTTCACGGCGAGCGTTGCCAATACGAGCAACACGGCTGTGACATGGACCGCCAGTCCGGGCAGCATTTCTTCCACCGGTGTCTATACCGCTCCGAATGTGTCGGCGAATACTGCAGTCACAGTGACAGCTACGAGCGTTGCGGATTCTTCAGCGAAATCCGCGGTGGCAGCCACGATTGCTCCGGTAGTCAAGAGCAATCCGCTGGTCGTCAAAACTCTTGGTGTGCCAGCGCTCACCGAAGGAGTGGCGTACAACGCCTCTCTCACCGCGAGTGGAGGCACGGCCCCTTATCAATGGAGCCTGGCTTCTGGCACTCTGCCGAGCGGTCTCTCCGTGGGTAGCGCGGGTGCTCTAACCGGCACGACGAATCAAACCGGCCAATTCAGCTTCATGGTGAAAGTGACGGATTCTTCATCTCCAGCGCAGACGGCTCAAGGGGCGCTGAGCCTGGCGGTCAATTCTGTCTCGCACGCGAAGATTAATGCGCTGTTTCCGCCGATGGGCCCGGGCAACAGCACGTGGAATGCATTCAACACCTACGTTCTGACCAGTTCGTATGTCGATGGCGTCAACCCGGGGTTGGACTGGAACACAATCGAGACGAGCCAGGGAGTCTACGACTTCTCGGCGTTCGACGCGTCGTTGCAGCATTTCTACGATGCAGGAAAGACCGTCAACCTCATCGTTCGGCCGGCTTCGAATGGTGGTGTGAATTCCCTCACGCCCGCCTACGTTTTCACTTCGCACTGGGCCTCGTCCGTGGGGACCCGCCCTCTGGACGTGGTGACGTGCAAGGGGTATCCGGGGAACGGACAGCCGAAGAGTGGCTTCCCGGTTGTATACGAGTTGCCGTTTAAGGTCGCTTACAAGAAGTTCATTGCCGCGGTACTGGCCCACTATGCGAACAACTCGCACATTGGATATATTCGCGTGGGCCTGGCGGTCGGGGGAGAGGCGTTCCCCTGGTGCTCGGCCCAAATGCCCGGTTACTCGCAGGGTACATGGTTGAGCTACGTCGACGAAATGAACGCATACGAACGGTCTTTGAACCCGACGATGCAACTGATGGGTGCCTTGAACGAAGTCTATGCCAATGGCTCCTGGGACCAGTCCTACGCGGCTGCCGAAGCGAGAAGTGCTGTGGCGAATGGGCAGGGAATGGGCAGCCAGGGCTGGCAAGAAGCCGACATCGCCAACTTCAGGGCCGGCCTGCCGTGCGCTTCGGATTGGTGTGCGTTGTTTGATCAGTATGCAGCGGCCCAGATACCGCTGGAGTTGCAGCAAGCCGGACCGAGCATCGCAAATGGCGGGACCACGACAGGATCCATGGCGGAGCTGATTCCATTTGCGGTCGCTCACCATGCGTCGATTTTTGAAATCTACGTCGAGGATCTGTTGACGGCATTCGATCCGACGTGGGCAGCCCACGCGAAGTACGGGCCGGCCTATCGTGAGGCGGTGGTGACTGCTCACGGAACGCGGTAGCAGCCAGAAGAAACCAGATTTCAAGCGACAAGGAAAACTGCTTGCGACGTCATTGCCACACTTTCGTGAACGACAACAAAGGAATCCATTGTCGGCGCGCGCATGTTCAAGGCGTGCGAGTGTTCGGATCCGCGCGCCCGAGCGACAGGTTTTTTAGAACCACTGATGCGCCGAAAGTTCCTGTTCTTGCAGTTGCATGCCGTGTGCGGATGGAAGACGTTTGTGATGGGCAAGGCCATGTACTGTCGAGTCTGCTGACTCAGTTGTTTCAATTGACTCTCGTAAAGATACGAATGAAAATCAGGCAAACAAAGAACTCTGGCTCGGCAGGAAACTGCCGGACACACAGGCGAACAGGAGTAGAAAGTCCCAGGTTGTCCGCCGCTGGTGTCACGTTCTCGTTGTCAGCTGTCTCGCAAGTGTTTGGCGCCGCCACACGTCATGAACTTCGTTCAGTTTGGCGAAAATCATGAAAAAAACACTTATATCTCTGCTCATTTTCATCGGGTTATTTCTGACCGTCGTTGCGCATGCTCAGACGGCCGACTTCTTCGTTGCTACCAACGGTCGAGATAGCTGGAGCGGCACGTTGCCGGCTCCTAATTCATCGGCGAACGACGGACCGTTTCAGACGGTTGCGCGGGCGCAAACCGCGGTCCGAGCGCTCCTTAAGAACGCCGGCACGCGTTCGGCGCCCATCGTCGTGATGCTGCGGCAGGGTACTTATTTCCAGACTGCAACTCTGTCTTTTACCTCTGCCGACTCCGGTTCGAGCCTACTGCCCGTGATCTGGCAGAGTTTTCCGGGCGAGACTCCGGCGATCAGCGGCGGCATACCGATCAAAAACATGACGCTGGTGAGCGGCAACCACTGGGCTGCGACTCTGCCGGCCAATACCGCCTATTTTGAGCAGTTGTTCTACCAGAACCAGCGGCGCTTCCGTCCGCGGCTGGGCGCCTCTGGTGGCAATAATATGGGCACGTATTTGCGCGTGGCCAATACGGTCTTCATGCAGGGCGCGGCGCCTCCGGCCAATCCTCCGAACCCGAATTGCACGTGGTACGTCGAAGGCACGGGATGGGAGTGCTTCGACCGCTTCCAATATGATCCCAACGATCCCATCTCCACGGCCTGGAAGAATCTGGCGCCGCCTGCGGGCAATCCCTGCCGCGCGGCTGCGGGCAACACCAGCATTGTGGGCGACATCGAAATCATCCCGTTTGAATACTTCACGGCTCCGCGGCTGAGGATCAGCTGCGTCGATCCCGCCAACAACATGGTCTACACCATCGGCCCGACCATGCTGCCAGTGCACCAGCCCAAAGCCAATTTCGGCTTCATGACCGGCCATCGCTACATCATCGAGAACGTGAAAGATGAGTTCAACCAGGCGGGGCAGTGGTTCCTCGATCGCGCTCGTACCCCGTGGGTTCTGAACTATCTGGCAAACTCGGGCGAGACTCCAGACACCGATCGCATCATCGTTCCACAGGTTGCACGGCTGCTGGTGGCGAATGGACTGAAGTACGTAACCTTCAGCGGCATCACCTTTGAGCACGACAACTTCGTGCCGCCGGCGGCGGGCTATGCTGACATGCAACAGGCGCCGAACATCAGCGCGGCGTTGTCGTTCCAGAGCAGCTCCCATATCACGCTCGACTCGGTGGTCATCACCCAGACGTCCGGCGGCGCAGTGGAGTTCGTTTCCTGCGTTGACAAGTCCTCGTTGGACTGGTGCACGGCTACCAGCACCAGCGCCGTAACCTCGAGCAATACCATCCAAAACAGCGCGCTCTATGATCTGGGCGCAATGGGAGTACGTATCGGAACGCTCAGCCAATCCACCGATACTGACACCAACATGCCTCACGGAACCGTGGTGAAGAACACGGTGATCGAAGGCTACGGCCGGATATATCCCAGTTCGTTTGCGATCGTGCAGGGCGATGCGCACGACAGCACGTTCACCCACAACGATATCTACGACGGATATCAGGCGGGCATCTCCATCTGCAGCCAGGGTTGCCAGGCGGGCGACGCGAATTCGCGCGGCGCCTACAACAACGTCGCGTCATACAACCATATCTACAACCTGATGCAGGGCGTGACCGACGACGGTGGCGGCATCTATTTCAACACCAGCGCTGAAGCCACCTCGCCGACCGGAAATAAAGTCCTGAACAACAAGATCCATGACATCACCGACGCCTCAACGCAGGATGCGGACGGCTACGGCGGCATGGGCATCTATCTCGACAAGAACACCGGCAACGTGGATGTCGAGAACAACCTGGTCTATCGCGTGACGCATATGGCGCTGCAGCAAACCTGCGGACCGCAGTCATCAAGCCAGCAGAACATCTACAAGAACAACATTCTCGCATTCGGCCGTCGCGGCATCATCCTGCAAGGCTGTCAGGCGCCCAGTTCGAGCGTGAAGCAGTTCGACTTCACCGGAAACATCGTGATGTACGGCTATAAATCAGAAATTCAACAAGGATGCTCTTCCTGCTTCGGCGGCAAGTGCACCAATATCCAGAACTACGCGCGCAACCTGTACTGCTACGGTGGCGCTGGGGGTTGCGATACGACCTCGTACGCGTTCTTTACCACCGACGCAGCGTGCGCCACGTCGACCCACATGAGCTTCAGCCAGTGGCAGGGAATCGGACAGGATGCGGGCAGCGTAGTGGCCGATCCGCTGTTCGTGGATCCCTATTATCCCGCCGACAACTTCTCGCTGAAGAGTTCGGTCAACGCTTCCAAGATTGGCTTCGTGCCTTTTAACCTGAACGCGCCGGGACGCCTGAGCGGCGCCATGGAAGTGCCGGATATTCCGGGCACATTCCAGGGTGCGCCGAAAATCCTTGCAACCCAGACCGCCGTGGTTTCGAGCCTGAAGCCTTCTAACTACAGCGACGGTGTGACCTTCACCGCCAGCGTGATTGGCGGGTACGGACCGCCGCCGGATGGCGATGAAGTTACGTTCCAGGATGGGGCAACGGTTCTGGCCGTGGTGGCCCTGAAAGGCGGGGTCGCGACCTACCACACCTCTTCGCTGTCCGCCGGCAATCACAAGGTCACCGCCAGCTACGGCGGCGGCCCGTTGTTGACCGCGAGCACCTCGCAACCGTTGACCCAGTACGTATATCCGATCACCAGCACGACAACTCTTGCCTCAACCCCGAACCCGGGCAAATCGGGCAACACGGTCCAATTCACCGCGAATGTGACTTCGGCCGCCGGAGCGCCAACAGGAACGGTCAATATCGTGTATCAGTCGACCGTCCTAGGCTCTGGAACGTTGCGCAATGGAGTCGCGACCGTCAGCGTCCAATTACCCAGCGGAACCAAGCAAATCCACGCCACCTATACCGGCAACGGAAACATCAAGGCCAGCAGTTCGGCGAATATCAAACAGGTCGTTCAGTAGTAAGGACCAGACAGATCAAGAGTGGCCGTAGCCCTTCGGGGTTGCGGCCACTGTTTTTTGTTTGCGCAAGAACTTTTCCGCCACACCGGGGTTCTCAAAGATAAATCCTCCCCCGGGAGCCCTCGTTCATGGTGTGTTTTCGCGGAGTCAGTGTGCTGCTCGTTCTTTCGTTGCTATTGCTTGCCGGATGCGGTTCCAACTCCGCCAACAACTCCCACCTGCCGCCGCCCCAGCAAGGCCAGTTCACGCATGTCTATGTCGCTTTTCCGCCGAAGACTGGCACGAACAATACGCACTTCATGAATACCGTGATGACCCAGCCGGCGATTGAGGGCGTCACCGAGCCCAACATCTGGAGTTCGATCGAGAAGGGAACGCCGGGGCCGGCGACCTGCAGCCCTGTGGGAACCGATGTCTGCCAAATGGACCCTTCCGGATGGACTCACACTTATGATTGGACCGGGACGGATGCGGAGAATCTGCAGTGGTTCCAGGCGCAAGGAGGGACGAAGAAGGTCAACATCCTGATCGACGGGATTAACAGCGTAGCCTCAACCTGTTTGATCACGAACGATTGCATCAACGTCAGCACTCCGTACTACGTGACCAGTCCGGGATGGGTCGGACATATAGGCGCCGCTGAACAAGACCTGATCAACGGCAACAAAGACGGCTGCTCGAAGTGGGTTGGACTGATCGTGACTTCGATGACCCGCAGCGCAAGCGGGCTCGTCACGGTGGTCGATAACAATCACGGGTACAAGAACGGAGACTTGGTCTGGGTCGGCGGAACAACACCGGGCAACTTCAACATTGAGCAGGCGCCCGTTGCCAGTGTGCAAGTAGCGAGCGGTACACAGACTCTTACCGTGACTGCCCCCAATAGTTTTCCTGTGGGAATGCAGGTCAGGTTTCTGAACCTAGGCAACGCGACGTTTCTGAACGGACAGACCGTGACCGTCACCAGCTCTACGGCGACGCAATTCACCGCAACGTTGGCGCACGCGAACTACGGTCCGACGGCCGAAACCGAAGGTGCCGCCGAACCCGGAGGCGTACCGGTGAAGAACGTGACATCAAATACGTTCCAGTATCAGTCGGGAACCCTCGCTGCTGGCGCCGCGACTACACCGGGTACGGTGATCAGTTCGCAGCAATCATGGCCGGTCCCCTATGAGGCGCCTTATAAGACGGCGTGGGAAGCGTTTGTGGCCGCGGCGATCATTCATTTCAACAATTCACCCAATCGTTCGCAGATCACATACATGCGTATTGGACGCTCGGCGGGCGGCGAGGCGTTCCCTTACTGTACCGACACTCTGAAGGGGCTGACGGGGCAGAACACCTACACCAAGGCGGGATGGCTGCAGTACTACACCGACATCGATAACTTTATCCAGGACCAGAATCCGATGATTCAAATGCTGGATCCACTCAATGAAGCGGGCAGCCCGGTGGACAATACCTATGGTTCGGCCGAGGCACAGATTGCGGTGAGCCATCAGAACGCCGCAAGCAAAGTGAACGGATTTGGCAGCCAGGGCCTGCGTGCGTCCGACATCCCGAACTACGCGCAATCGGCGGATGATTGCGCCTCGGATTGGTGCGCCATGTTCAACGCCTACTATCATTCGGGCTATCCATTGGAGTTGCAGCAGATCGACTTGTCGGATCCGACGGCGTCGCTGAATCCTCTCAGCGAGACTGGCGACCTCAGACGATTGCTGCCCTTTGCGGTGGAGCGGCACATGACAATTCTGGAGCTGTACTCCTACGACGCACTGCTGGCATATGATCCGAATTACTGTGTGCTTTCGGTGCCGGACAATGGAACGTGCGGTGCGGGGAGCATTGAAATTCCCCCCACCGTTCTTCCCCCGCAAGATCAGAATCCTTATTTTCAAAGAGTGGGGCAGCCCGGGCAAACCGGTGCGAAAGGCGACGGATCGTACGCGACTGTAATTAACCAGACGCAAGGGCAACATTAAAGCGCAACATTAACTACGTTTCGAGGTGGCTGTTTGGGCTTCAAACGTACTCCGTCCACCCTCGCCCAGAGGGTCGCAATGGTAACGTCCGACGCTGGAACGCCTGCTCTGACGCCTGGCAGATCGTGGTAAACTCCACTCACTGAATCTGGAATGCCAGCCTGCTTCTGAGGCGCTCCAGAATTCCTGCTTTTGAGGAATTTATGAAACCAGCCATTGAGACCCCGAGCGGGGTGTCTCCCGATCCCTATCATAAGACTGTCTGCTGCCTACGCTGTGAACAGAGGCTTGATCGCTATCAACTCATGAAGGTCAGCTTGGCTCCGGGCAGTCATGGCCTAGCTACGCTTTCGTGCCCTCGCTGCGGGCACGTCGAGTTTGTCGCCGATTCAAGTCCACTGCTGCACAGCCTGGAGCTGTTTTCTGTAGACGTCGGGGACGGCGACTAGAGCGTCCTGGCAGCCTTCAGAACGGAATATCTTCGTCGGTGATCGGACCGGCTCCTGCCGGCTCCGGTTCGGGTGTGCGCTGGTCGAAGTTGTTGCCACCGCCGGCAGAGGACGAAGAGCCGCGCGAGCTTCCCGCAAAATCTCCTCCACCACCTTCACCGCGTCCGCCCAGCAGAATCAAGTCGCTGGCCACAACTTCTGTCATGTACTTCTTCTGCCCTGACGTCTTGTCGTCCCATGAACGGGTCTGCAGGCGTCCCTCAATGTAGACTTTGCCGCCCTTTTTCAGATATTCCCCGGCAATCTCGGCCAGCCGCTGCCAGAGAACGACGTTGTGCCACTCGGTGCGGTCCTGCCACTCACCGGACTTGTCTTTAAAACGTTCGTTGGTGGCGATCGTCAGCTTGGCTACGGGTGTGCCCTGCGGGGTGTACTTCACTTCGGGATCTTTCCCTAGATTGCCAATCAATTGAACCCGGTTCAGACTCTTTCCTGCCATGTCGGTGCTCCTTTGCCGGGGTTCACTATAACAGAATGGACCCGGTGGAGATCGTGGCAGGTGTCACAGGTCAGGGCGGGGAGTATCATTTTGGGTAGAGCATCTTCAAGTATCACTTGAGCCCGAAATCTGGCCGCAGGAGGGGTTTATGCGTCTCTCCGCTCTTATTCGTCCTCGCCCCATTCTTCGAATTGCTAGCGTCGTTCTCGCGGCTGCCGGGCTGCTCGCTCTGCCCGGCTGCTGGGTGTATTCCACCGAGCCGCTATACGAGGAGCATCTTCCGAAGCCTGACCCCGATCTGATATTCGACCAGACTCTGGTGGGATCCTGGGGCCAGGTGCAAAATGACTGTCCATGGATTCTGACAATCCTCGGGAACCAGCAGGCCTTTGAACTGACAATGGCTCCGGGGCCGGAGTGCAAGACCGAAGACAAGGCCACCCGGTATGAGGGGCATCTGGTAAATCTCGACAAACATCGGTTCCTCGATATAGCCGCCCAGTCCGACGACGTATGTGATTTGTGCCTTCCCCTGCACACCTTCTTGCTAGTGTCGCAAGAGAACGACAATCTTGTTCTCGTGCCGATAGATCTGGATTGGATGACACAAGCCCTGACGGCGAAGAAAGTGGTTCTTGACCACCTTCAGCGTAAGGAGTCTAGCCACGAAGTGCTAATCGCTCACGACGCAGTGGTACTCACGGCATCTTCCAAGGAACTGAAGGAGTTCGCACGCAAGTATGCCGATGATAAGGCAGTTTTCAAGTCAGATTCTGACGCCACACTGAAATTCAGGCGGCGATGAGTGGGTAAGTCCGGACTGAGCGCGAAGAAACCAGGAACCAAAAGCTAAGAGCCAAAACCCATCGCTCTACGCTATAATCCCCTCCATGCCTGCCGCACCCGGAGCGACCAAGGCCGTCGGGATGGTTCCTGACGAGCAGAAGTTTGAACCGAAGTCCAAAGGCCTAGCCACCCCGCGCAAGAAGAAACCCAAAGAACTGGCCGTCATCACCGAGTGCTGCACCGGATGCGCCGGCTCGCCTGCCTGCGTGGAATATTGTCCGGTGGAAGATTGCATGTTCTGGGTGCCCGACGAAGACAATCCGCCCTTCGGCCGGATCGCGGTCGATCCCATCCTCTGCATCGGCTGCAAGAAGTGCCTGAGCAAGGGACCGGATGGCTGCTTCCTGGACGGCTGTCCCTGGGACGCGATCGTCATGGTCGACACGGTTGAGGTCGAAAAAGAAGTCGGACCGATGGCGATTTAGAACCTGCTGGCCAGGAGCGAGGCACCCTTCCCGGGTGTCAATCGCAAGAGCGGCCGGAGCGCAAAGAGTTAATCCTGTGGCAGCTGCCGGCCTGCAACCCCAGAACGCTCTTCGAGGTTCATCTCACCCTGCAATGGTTGCAGGTGCGATGGCTCTTTTCGCGTTCGCATCCTGCTACTTCCGGACATTCATTCTTCCTGATGTTCCCGTCATCCCTGGCGGAGACCAGATGGGCTTTGCGCTCTCTGGAAGCCGAATTGTAGCGGGGCAACTTCCTTACCGTGACTATTTCCAGATCGTTCCACCCGGCACAGATTTCGCCTACGCTCTTTTGATCAGAGTGTTTGGTCTGCACACCTGGACTCCGCACATCATGATGGCCGCTCTAGCGGCAGTGGCGACCCTGCTCATCACTCTGATTTCGATGCGGGTCCTGCGCGGTTTCTCGGTGGTCCTCCCCGGCTTGTTTCTGGTCGGTTTCCTGCTGCTTATGTCGTTAGACGGAACTCATCACTGGTTCAGTACGGTGGCAGGTCTGTCGGCGTTGCTCGTCTTGCTGGGCGGCACAACGCTTCCCCGGATCGCCGCCGCGGGGGCGCTGTGTGGCGTTACGGCCTGCTTCACCCAGACCAAAGGAGCGGCGGTTTTGGTGGGCTTTGCGGTTTATCTGGCTTGGAAGGCGAGCCGCGACGGAGAGCCATCGCGGACGTGGATTCGCCAATGCTCTACGCTAGCCGGCGCTGCCGCGGTCACGTTTGGCGCCGCCAACGTGTACTTTATCTCGATCGTTGGAATACGCCGGTGGGTGTACTGCGTTATTGTCTATCCGCTTCGCTACTATCCCTCACCGGCGCTCAATAATTGGCGTGTGGTTCTATACGATTTTGGATGGCATCAAGTTATGTCCAAGTGGATCGCGTATCCATTTTTATATGCCACCGTACCTCTCGCGTGCATCGTCTTTCTGATGACTACCCGGCGCCGCTGGAAAGACCAGACTGAGCCCTGGCCAGAGTTGGTTCTGATAGCGGTGACGGGCATTTTCATGTTTCTTGCGATTGCGTCTTCGCCCTCGGCCAAGAGGCTGGGATCGGTCGGGCCGCCTGCCATGGTTTCATTGGCGTGGTTGCTGTGTCGTCCAGGAACGATCACGCGGCTGCTAAGGATGGGCCTGGCGATTGGTTCGATTGGCATGGCCATCGCAATGCCAGTGCGAGTCCAAATGTTCTGGCAGGGATTCCTCGACCTTCCGGCAGGCCGCACGGCATTTCATGACAAGCTGCAGTATGAAGAATATCGCTGGGTTCTCGAACACACTCATCCCGGGCAGTACTTCCTCGGGATGCCGATGCATCTTCCTTTCCATCTCCTGAGTCCGTCGGCCAACGATGGCTTTGACACATCGGAATACACGCGCCCGGAGCAGGTGACGGCGCTGGTGAAGGCTCTGGATACTCATCCGGCGCCGCTGATAATTTTGCCCTCGTCGAAGAAATACCCTCGAAGGACCGGCTTGCCCTCGGATCATCTTGGACCGTTCCGCGACTACCTTTGCCGGAACTATACATTTACCCGATCGTTCGCGACCGGCGATGAACTGTGGGAGCGAAAGGATGTCCCCACGAATTGCGCCCCGCAGTGAGGATGATTGGGGATAACAATCGGGGGATGCCGAGCAATTGAGATCGACGGCGATCTAGGGTTGTGTATTCAACTGCAGCAGATCCCACTTATTGCCGTAAAGGTCCTCGAACACGGCCACGGTTCCATACGATTCTTCGCTAGGCGCCCGAACGAACTTCACACCGTGTTCTATCATCGCCCGATAGTCGCGCCAGAAGTCGTCGGTGTGGAGGAACAGGAAGACGCGGCCTCCCGTCTGGTTGCCGATACGGCTGGCTTCTTCGGGTGTGGAAGCTTTGGCCAGAAGAAGGTTGGTGCCGCGTGACCCGGGCGGCGCAACGAGCACCCAGCGCTTGTCTTGGCCTAGGCGGTCTTTCGAGACCGAATCTTCGATCAGCTGGAAGCCGAGAGACCGCGTGAAGAATGTGATGGCTTCGTCGTAATCCCGGACCACCAGAGCGACATGTCCCAAAGTCTGCGACATGATGATGCACTCCGCTGCGCGTCAGTTCGACCCCGCTCGCGTTCGGATCGCTTTCTCGGTCTCTAGCGCCTGTTGCCGCACATCGTTGGAAATGTCCGGCAATTCCCGTTGATAGGGACGAATCGCTGCCAGATCATCCATTTGTCCCACCACGTACAGTGCGCGCAACGCTTCCCAAATTTGCTCGGTCCCCGGATCGATCACCGCCACTTCCGTACCCACTGCGACCGTCGCGCCCGTCTGCGAAACTGACCGGATGCGTCCCGGAATCGGCGAGCGGACTTCGACTACCTGCGACGAACCTGTGGCCGATAGCTTCGCAATCAATCCCCCCTGATGAACGGCCGTACCCGGGCGGTCGGCATCGACGACGCGGCCAGCGGCGGGAGCAGTAAGCACTGCGGGCTGCAGCAACGCGACAATCTGGGGGCGCCCCGTCGCATCCCCAAAGCGCACCAGCGACAGCGCGGCGTTGCCCCGCACCATCGGAGAAGAATCCTGCAGCATTTTCAAAAGGGCCTCGTGAAAGCCGGCACCAGAGGTGTCCTGGCCCATGACCCAGGCATCGGTGTTGCGGACTTCCTCCACGGGATCGGCCGCCAGGCGCACCAACTCGGGATACCACTGCTTCGCCGCCGCGTCCGAGTGCGACATGCGATCACCCACCTGCACCAGCGCATGCTGAATGTGGCGCGGCTTCTTTTCGTCGTGCAGATACGCGCTCGTCTGCTGGTCCGAGAGATGGCGTCCGAACCACGTGTTCCACCAGAACAGAAACGGCATGAGGACGATGAGCCAACCCGTCGCGAAGAAGAGAATCTTCTGGGTGCGCGACATGGAGCGCTTAGGACGCGCCGATATGGAGGTTTCGGTCATCGGACTCGCGCGCCTTCTCGCGCTGTACTGTAGACGTAGAGCACCTTTCCGAGAACCGAGGGTTGATCGATGAATCCAAAGTCCGGTGAGCGGCTGTCGATACTCACGTCGCGATTGTCCCCCATGACGAAATACTTGCCCGTCGGAACCGCGACAGGGCCGAAGGATTGCGCTGAGTCGTACCCCGGCGCTTCCCAATTGACTGCTGACTGTGTTCCCGAATGTTGAACGTAGGATTCATTGATCATGTTGCCGTTCACGATGATGCCATCCGTTCGTCCCGCTACGGTATCTCCGCCAAAGGCGATGATCCGCTTGATGTAGTATGTGCCGCCCCGATAAATGACGATTACATCTCGATGCTGAGGTGGACTATGCCGATACGAATGGGTATCAACTACAATTCGGTCCCCGATCTGGATGGTTGGTTCCATCGATGTCGATGGGACACTAAAGCTCCTGAAACCCGAAGCACGTGTTAGGGCTGCGCCAGTCAGGCTACAGATGATGAGCGCCACTGGCAAAGTGCCGACAAACCACCACTTTGAGACTCGATGTGCCGTCTTTGGATTTCGGATCAATTGCGCACTACAGGTGGAGTATGAGGCAAGGCTAAGCCAGCCAAGGAACAGAATCACGAATCCTACGTAGAAGCGCAGGAGGCGAAGCGGCCAAAAACCGCATAGCAGCGCCACGAATATCCCTGACAACATCATTCCTTTGGGTATTTGGCCTAGAATCAAGTGACCAGCTCCGGGACAAGCGGAGGAAACCATAGCCGCTGAGAGTTGCTGTAGAGACGCGAGAGAGGACGATTTCTGAGGTGGTTCCTCTTCGACCGCTCCTGCGGAACTGCCGATAGTCTCAAGAGGTTCGATCACAAACCGAGGACTATAACAGACTCGGCGCACATCATCTACTCCACATCCGCATCCAGCACGCGTTCCTGCTCCAGATAGTGCGACATGGCGTACTGCGCCAGAAGCGGCGTCTGTAGCCGGATTTCGGCACCGATCCACTCGCCCTTGGCATGTGGTGCATCCGGCGCGTGATTGCAGCGTCCTCCGCTGCCGAACTGCGGACCGAAGTCAGCGCTCTGAATCTGATCGTATTGCTGGATTTCGCGCCAGGCGGCATCGCCGATGGTTCCGGAAACATCGATCTTCAGTTTGAGAACGGACATAAGATCAGTTCACCACAGAGTCACAGAGACATAGAGGAAAATAATAGGAATTCGAAAAATGGGACCAACAATACCAGTGAGCCGTTAATTCTGATTTCTCTATGTCTCCGTAACTCTGTAGTGAAAGGTTCCTCGATCCTAGCTGTGTGGGAACCACCGGTACAGCATGAAGTACACAATGACGCCTGTGACCGAAACATACATCCATAGCGGCCACGTCCAGCGCGCGATCGCACGATGCTTGTCGTAGCGCGCCCGCAGTCCTCGGCTCAGCGTGATGATTGCCAGCGGAACAATGACAATAGCTAGTATCACGTGAGACGCCAAGATCACGAAGTAAACGGGGCGTGGCCATCCCTGACCGAGAAAGTGGATATCCCCAACTTTCGCATGGAAGTACAAGTAGCATCCGAGAAACAGCGCCGAGGCAATCACGGCCGCGATCATGCACGTGCGGTGGGCAGCGATGCGGCCGCGAGCAATCAGGATGCGTCCGGTCAGCAATAGCACGGCGCTGGTTCCGTTCAAGCTTGCGTTGAGGGCAGGGAAGAAGGCGTATTGCTCGGCGATCACGCAGCGGGCCTCATGCTAGAGAAGATCCGGTGCGACGGTTCACAATGAGTAGCGCCAGTCCGAACATCACGAGCGAAAACAGCACAAGGGTTGCCATGGCCGACGAAAGCGGAAAGCTAGTTTCTGCCCCAGGATACAGGAGCCCGCGCAAAGCCTCGACTCCATAGGTGAGAGGATTCAGGCGCATGATCGCGCGAATCCACAAAGAGGCTCCCGTCAGCGGAAACAGCGAGCCTGACAATAGCCAGAGCGGAATAAGAAACAGATTCACGATGGCGTGAAAGGCCTGTGAAGAATCCATAGGCCATGCAATCGCAAAGCCTAAAGCGGTCAGAGAAAATGAGACCAGAAACACGACCACCGCCGCAAGAAGTACCTGCACCGGGTGCAGATGCACGCCCGCGAACGGCGCAAAGACCAGAAAGACCAGCCCTTGGACCGCAGAAAGAGTCGTGCCGCCCAACACCTTGCCGAGCACGATCGCCGAGCGGGGCACGGGAGCGACCAGCACGGAGAGTAAAAACCCTTCTTTGCGATCTTCGATCACCGACATCATGGTGAAGATCGAAGTGAACAGCACGATCATGATCAACGCACCGGGATAGAAATAGTCCAGGTAGTGTTGCTGTCCCGGACCGCCGCCGGAGCGGAATGACGTACCGAAACCTGAGCCAATGACCAGCCAGAACACTAACGGCGAGGCCAGCACGCCTACGACACGTGTTGGTTGGCGGTAGAAGCGTACGATCTCACGCCACCAGAGCGTAAAGGCGGGCAGAATCACGCCAGCCGATACGGGTGCCATGGGCCGCGCCAGAGTTGTTGCCTGAGTTGCCATTCGTAATCTCGACCTCTACTTCGAACCGGACTCTAACTTGCCTTCGCCGCGGGAGTCTTTGCGGGCGCAGGTGCTTTCTTACCAAGCATGCCGTGGTCCCTCATCTCCCAATATGCATTTAGCAGGAAGCACGCGGAGAGGGTCAGGAGGATGAGCGTCATGAAGAGCCCGTCCATCGATACCGAGAACGGCGAGAGCGTGATCATCCCGCTCAAAAAAATCCACGTCACGCCTGCCAAGGGAACCAGGCCGAGCACCAGAGAAAGCACCAGAATCATTGGACGCAAGCTACCTCCTCTTCTTCTTGGAAGTTTTGTTGTTCTCGGAACTCACTTCGCGATCTTCACTCCAGAACTTGTGGCCGGTGCGATGGATGAACACATCCTCCAGCGCCGGCTTGCTGACCGAGATGGCCTGAATCTCTCCGGGGAAAGCCTCGACCACATCGGGGACGAACCGGTGGCCTCCCTCGCGCTCAATCCGCACCTGATTTCCCAACACGGCGGTCTCCACATGAAACCGCGACCGGATGTGGTCGGCGAGCGCGCTGGCGTCGTGCGCAGCGTCCAGCATGATCACATCGCCACCGATCTCGCTCTTTAACTCCGCCGGCGTTCCCAGGGCTACAAGATTTCCTTCGTTCATGATGGCGAGCCGGTCGCAGCGCTCGGCCTCTTCCATCAAGTGTGTCGTCACCAGCACGGAGACATGTTCTTCATCGCGCAGCATCTGCAGGTATTGCCACAGGTCACGACGCGCTCCGGGATCGAGTCCGGTTGTCGGCTCATCCAGCAGCAGTACCCCGGGATGATGCAACAATCCCTTGGCCAGTTCGATTCTGCGCTGCATCCCGCCCGAAAAGGTCTCGACGCGCTCCTTCGCGCGGTCCGCAAGTCCCACCCGCGTGAGCATCTCCACTACGCGGGCATTCAGAGCGGTACCGCGCAGTCCATACAGATGGCCCTGGTGCCACAAGTTCTCAGAAGCCGTCAGCTTAGGGTCGACGCTCTTCGCCTGAAACACTACTCCGATTTGCCGTCGTACCGTAGCGGGGTCACGTACCGCGTCGGAACCCATTACGACAGCGCGCCCGGCCGTCGGCACCATCAATGTCGAGAGAATGCGGAATAGCGTGGTCTTGCCGCTGCCATTGGGGCCGAGCAGGCCAAATAACTCTGCGGGGCGCACGTCGAAAGAGACGCCGTTTAATGCAGCCCGGTTCTCATAACGATGCACCAGATTTTCTACAGAAATGACAGAGGCGGAGGAGTCGTGCTCGACTTCCGGATCAGCATCAGCGAGTGCGGCGGCTTTCGAAAGCAAGATAGCTCCCCGAAACTACTACCAGTTTACGACATCATGCCCACAATCATGACGAGGAACAACAATGGCGAATGGAAAAACTGCTTTGGGCAACCACTGCGGGCTCATGCCGCCGTTGGATCTCGCTGGGGCTGCGGCAATCGCTCTTCAAGGGCTACAGGCAGGTGTCTCCAGACCTGAATGGCCAGGATTACGGTCGTTGCCAGCAGCAGCGCCCCAACCGCGACGTGAGCAACCGTTGAGACCACCATCGGAAACTCCGGCTGCACGGCCTCTCGACCCCACGCTACGCGCGTCAGAAATGCCGTGAATCCAAGGCACAATTGGGCTATCACCAGAGACAGCATCATGATCGCTGGGCGCCGCACGGCTTCGATGTGCGAATACAGCGTAAGCGAACGCACCGCAGTCCACGCCAGCACAAACGAGACGACGACCGCATGGACTACATGCGGCCACCAACTGAGACCGTGATGGCGGAACATTGCTCCCAGAATCAATTGTACGTAGAGGACGAAGATCGATAGGAGCGTCAAGGTAAACAGGCTGGGGCGTCGCTGATCAAACTCAATGCGCGGCTGCTCCTCCACCCACTTCTGTCCAGTGAACAACGCCATCGCCACCGCGATGCAGAAAAATGTCTGTGCCAGCGCCGCATGGGCTGAGGACACTTGCGGCGGCAAGAAGAACAGCACCGTGAGCCCGCCCAGGACTCCCTGGGCAATCACGGTTGCGAGTGCGGCAAAGCCTAAACCGCGCATCCAGCGCCGCTTTTCGGTCCGCCACGTCCATACCGCCAGAACGATGGTGAGCAGGCCCGCCACCTGCGCGATCATGCGGTGCGTGTGCTCGAACTTTACCCCGCCCACAAGCTTCGGAATCTTGTACCAGGAACCGAAGGAAGTGGGCCAATCGGGAACCGAGAGTCCAGCGTCGTTGCTCGTTACCATCGCGCCCGCAATGATCAGGAAGAAAGTCCAACCGGCAAGGAACACCGCGAGCCTGTGGTGGCCGCGGTTATAAGGTGTTGTGATGCCTTTCAGAGCAGTGCCCCTTGGGTCAGGAAGGTTCACAGGATTAAGCCGCGTGTCGCGGGATTGAAAGGACAGAGCAAGTCACCCAGAGGGCTCAACCTGCTCTGTCCAACCCGCTATTCTACCAAACGTTGTCCTGCCAGACCCAGTTCTGCCACGCAGGGTTCAGCCACACCCAGCGGCTACTCGGCAGCAGGCTTGAAGCTTTGGTCCACGGTCTTGGTGTCCTTCGGCGCGACCGTGACCTTCTGGTCCTGCTCGCCCAGTTTCTCGTGTACGAACGCGAGCGTATAGTCGCCCGGTGGCAGGCCTTTGATTTCGTACTTACCATCTTTGCCAGTCACGGCGAAGAAGGGGCTCTTCACGACGTTGATGTACATCTTCATCCACGGATGCTGGTTGCACTTGACCGGCAGCATGATCTCTTCTCGTGCGAAAGTCTTCTCGATAGCTGGAGAAGAAGGCGGCTGGGACTCGTTCCACTCACGGTTGTCTTTCGGCGTGGGGTGGATGTTGTGCGTGGTGGGATCGTCGTTCTTGATCTGCACGGTCTGCCCGGCCATTACGCCGAGAACGTGGGGATGATACTTGCAGCCCTGCTGATCGAGCACAACGGGATCTTTGGGCGTATCGAAAGTGCGGCTACCCAGTCCGTCTTTTACATACACGAACACGTTGGCCAGATCGCCGCCCGTGACAACCGTGTTCTCAGCTTCGTTCGCGCCCTTGCAACCGGGGTCCTGGCTCATATCGATCTTCGAGGCCTTCGGCGCGGTGCCGTCAAACTTCACGGTGCCGCTGACCGATGCCACTGTAGCGGGGTCGATCGGGGTTGCGGGTGCCGATGCTGCCGGTTGCTCTGCCGCCGGACTTGAAGCAGGCGCCTCCTCTTTCTTGCTGCACGCCGCCAGCGCGAGCAATGCGCTCACTGCCAGCATGCTGACCGTCATCCTTGCCCAACCTGTCTTATTCATGATGTCGCCCTTTCTTTGAAGTTCAGAAATGTAGCGCCGGCGTCCCGCCGGCTGGTCGCGCGGACATCCTGCCTCGCGCACTCTGTTACAGCATGTGCAAGCCAGTTTCCGAACGCGCCATTCTACCGCGAACCGCCGCCCGCCGTATGATGCGATTCGAGCGCAGCCTGTTTGCGGCGAGTTGTCCGCTGCACGGCCGCTTTCGCACGCGGCATCGACGACGCCACCCGGCGCTGTTCCTCCGCCGTCAACTGGAAGATGTAATCGGTAAGCAGCTTGCGATGATCTCCCGTGAAGCCGTTGAACGTCGGCGGCGTCGGACCGGCGAAGACCCACTGGTTGTTCTGTTGCTTGAACAAGCCAGATGGCATCGAAGTACCGGGACTGACCGCCTGCGGATCGGTAATCCAGCGTTCCACCCAATCGGGTTTCAGGCGCTCTTTGGCCAGCAGGAAATTCGGTGCGGTCGCGATCTTGTCATGCGCCGGGTCGCCCGTGGCGTGGCACTTCAAACAAGGCGCCGCGGTGCTCGAGAACAAGCTTCGAGCCATATCCGTTTCCTTTGTGGTGAGTGCCGGAACCTGTTCAGGAATGTAGGGCAACGGCTGCTGCGAGAGTGCCTGGAAGAAGCGCACCAGCTTTCTCAGTTCGTTGTCCGAGAACGAGAAGGTGGGCATGCGAACTTTCAAGTATGGACGCACGCCGTTTCTATTCGTATCCGTTGCGCTCAGCGCAGGATTCGACAGGAACTTGCGCAGCCACTCGGGATCGACGCGTGCGCCCTCTGTTAGCAACTTCGGCGGCAGCTGCTCCTGTATGTCCTGATACTGCTTCATGCCCATCAAGATCGTTCGCTGGCCAGGAATGAACTGGTGGCATCCCATGCAGTTGTATTTCTTGACCACCCACCAGCCTTCCTGAATGTCATGCCGCGCGTCGCCCGGCTTGTATTGATAACTCTGGGGCAGGGAAGTCTCCTGGCTGCCCAGCAGAAAAGTTGTGAGGTCGAGCACCTGGTCTTTCGTCAGGTGGAGGTTCGGCATGCGCAGAGCTTCGGTCTCGCTCTTCACCTTGCCTTGATCGTATACGTTCGGCTCAGCCAGCTTGTGCTCGAAGAATCCCTTGTGGTCATACCACGGTGTGGTCGCTGGACCATCTGGTAGCCGCTCGAGATCGTCTTTGTCCTTGATCGGCTCGGCTCCTTTGCCGCCGCGTTGCGACACTTCTGTGAACAGTGCGAAATCGAGACGCTCGATGGGTTTGCTGCCTTCGAATGTCAGTTCGGTGCCGATGCGGCCCTCGTCTTCGAAGCCCGCAATCTCGTGGCATCCGGCACAGCCGTAGTGGCGCACCCACTTCTTGCCTTCCTCTTTCAACGCTGGATCGTCCATGAACGCCGCGTCCGCATACGATGACGGCTCCTGCTTCTTCTGCGTCATCAGGTAGGTCGCGATGTCTTCTGCGTCTTCGGGGGCAAGGCGCAGGTTCGGCATCACCGTCATGTTCTGCACTTGCAGTTCGTGGCCATCGTTCGGGCAGCGGCTGTGATCGAGATCGAACTGGTAGGGAAGTCCCTTCTTGGCGTAATCCTCAGGACCGATATCCTTCTTCTCATACGGGCAGTAGGGTCGTGTGCGCTGCCGTGCGTTATGAATCCAGCGGACGAGATAGTCGTAATTCGCCTTCTCGCCCACTCGCGTAAGATTCGCAGAGAATACGCCGCCCTGCATCTGATCGCCTTCGCCGATCGAGTGGCAGGCCAGGCATCCGCGACTCTCAAACAATTCCTTGCCGTGCGCGGCATTTCCGGGCTTGTGCTTGGGCAAGGCGTCGGTGAATCCTGACTGCCAAATATAGGCGGAGATCGCCTGAATCTGATGATCAGTCAAACGGAAGTTCGGCATCTTCGTCGTCGGACGGAAGTCTGACGGCTTCTTCAGCCACAGCGGAATCCAGTTCTTGTTGAGTTTGAGCCGGATGTCTTTCAGGTTCGGGCCGACCTTCTTCTGATCCTGCATCAAGCTATGCGACTGATAGTCCAGCTGTTGCAGACGGGCGTCGAGCCGGCTGTTTGCGACTTTCAGATCAATGGCTTTCGTGTTCAGTTCGTTGGCCACGTCATTCGATTCGGCGGCGTCGGCCTGCTTCATCAGGTCGGCAGTCTGCTTACCGTTGTCTTTCTTCTGGCCCTCGATCTGCTTGATCTGCTGGCCCACCGAGTTCAGGTCCTCGGGTTCCTTGTCATAGCCCTCGTAGCGGTGGCAGCCCATGCAGCCGCGTTGGCGAAAAAGATCTTTGCCGTCGTTGATGGTGTGCCATTGCACATCGCCGCTGGCCAGCACCATGTCAGCCGCGTGGCAACTCTGGCAGCCGGCCTGCGAATTTTCCTTAGGATAAAGCGGCCACAACCAGTGCTCGTAGTTCCCGTGCGCCTTCTCAATGCTAGTGGTCGCGCGGCCGTTGCCCTGATGGCACGGAGAGCATCCAAATTTGTCCGCATCGTGAATGCGCAGGATCTCCGGCTCAGGATGACTTACGAAGGCCGCGGCGTACTCGTCGGGCTTCTTCTGGCCCTTCGCGGTCATCGCGGCCTGGGTGATCTTCAGCGGTTCGCGGGCGCCCATGTGGCACGACTCGCAACGGTCTACGATGTTGGCCTCGGCCACGTTGATCTGGACGATCGTTGGATCCCAATCGGCAGTCTTCTTCTTCAGACCGTCAATCTGCGCCGGGGTCAGGTCGACCATGTGGTCTGAGACGTACTCGTCCATCTTGGCTTTGGCCGCGGTCACTGGCTTCAGCACGTCCCCCAGTTCCAGACTCAGCTTGGTGCGTTCGTCGCGAATCTCGTTGTAGGTCTCCTCCAGTTGCTGGAAGGTAAACTTCTTTTTGCTGCCATCAGGGAACTCAACCGTCGCCTGTTCCGCCTTGTAGGCGTCCACTTCCTTTTGCTTGCTTGCCTTCGCCGATGCGCTGTCGCTGGTCTCAAGTTCGTAGGTCAACGCGTTCACATATGCGCGCCGGTCGGTGAATACGCTCTGCACCGCGAGCAACCGCGCACTGGCGTCGTCCAGTTTCTTGCGCGCCTCTTCAGCCTGTGCCTTTGAATCCTGATAGGCCGTCTCGTAGGCTTGCTTGAGCGTGGCATAGTCCGAGTTTTGCTCGACGTCCTTCTCCGATGTCGCCGACGTCGACTTCGCCGTGTTCAGGAACGCCGTGTAGCGAGTCTTGAACTGCTCTTGATAGGACTTCCAGGGACGCTGGCCCAAGGCCTCGTCCCACAAGGCCCAGAACAGCGTAGCGATCAGTATCACCGTCGCAATTACATAGTGCGCGGCGTACGACTTGCTGGTTATCGGATCCTGCTCGGGGATGGGCTGCTCTGGCACCAGATCCTCCCACTTTCAAAAGCAATTTCGGATTGTTGGTTTCAGATTTCAGATTGAAAAGCGTTCAATCCGGAACGGTTCGTAATCTGCAATCTAAAATCTCAAATCTGCGATCAAATCACACGTTGAACCACGGCGTAATCCACACGTACTTGATGTGCCACAAAAGACGCAGGGCCATCTTCAAGGGCAACGCCAGCATGGTCAGCCACAGAAACGCCATCAACGAGAACTGCAGCAGGCTCATGCGCTGAAAATCTTTCTGCATTTTGCGGCGGAACAGCGAATACACTGCACCGCCGCCAACCAGATAGAATCCTCCGACTACAATCGCGCCGAAAACGGCTTTGCCCATGTTCGAGGCGATTCCGAAAATGTCGGGCAGATCGCGGTTCACTTCATAGATCAGCCGATTGTGGTCCCACGTCTGTCCCGGCCAGAACCATTGCCAGCCAGGCCCCCGAATGAACGTCCCGATGATGATCATCGCGACCCACAGAATTACGAAGCCGAACATGAACGTGGAAATTGAAAATTTGCGCTGCTTCCAGGTGTAATAGCCGCTGCCCAGCGGATTAGTATCGATGTAAGGAATCACCATCAGGCCGATGATAATCATCGTGGGCATGACCACGCCGGCGATCCACGGATCGAAATAGACCAGCATTTCCTGCAGTCCCAGGAAGTACCATGGAGCCTTCGCCGGATTCATCGTCAGGTTGGGATTGGCGGGCTCCTCCAGCGGCGCATTCAAAGTGATCGACCAGATCATAAGAATGATCGTGACGATGATCGCGCCCAGGAATTCAACCCGCAGCAGAAACGGCCATACGTGAACTTCCTTGGCCCATCCCGGCTTGAACGGCCACGTCTTGCGATGGTGAGTCTTGGCCATCGCGGGATCGGCCTCGAGTTGCTCGATCAACTGGTCGTTGGCGCGCGCCTGCTTCACTGCCAGATAAATGTAGAAACAGAGCAGCGGGATCAAGCCTACGATCGGCACGTTGTCCGGCGCCGAGCAAATCTCCCAAAGTTGTCGCCAGTCCATAATTTCTCCAACCACTCATGTGGGGACAGCCGAGGGCGGCCGTCCCACAAAAACCACAAATCTACTCTCCAGCAGCTTTCGGCCCTCGGCGCGGCTTGTCTGCTTCAGCCTCCAACATCACGGGTGCCGGTCCGGAGATCCCACCATCTTTTCTCACGCGCCAGAAGTGCACAATCATCAGCACTGACGCCACGATTGGAATTCCGATGCAGTGCCAGATGTAGGACCGCAACAGAGCGTTCGCGTCTACGATCGAGCCACCCAGCAATCCGAAGCGCACGTCGTTATAGGGTGTCATGCCGAGCATCGACCCAAACGGTCCCTCATGCCCCAACAGCGGAGTCGCACGCGCCATGTTCGTGCCCACCGTAACCGCCCAGAATCCAAGTTGATCGTCTGGCAGCAGATATCCCGTGAACGAGAGCAGCAGCGTGAACACTAGCAGTAGCACGCCAATGTTCCAGTTGAACTCGCGGGGCTTTTTGTACGATCCGGTTAGAAACACGCGGAACATGTGCAGCCACACGCCGATCACCATCAAGTGAGCGGCCCATCGGTGCATGTTGCGCAATATCTTTCCGAACGGCACATCGTGCTCCAGATAGAGCACATCGCGAAATGCCTGCACCTTGCTCGGGTGGTAATAGAACATCAGTAATACGCCCGTGTAGGTGAGGATGATGAACAGGTAAAACGTGATCCCGCCCATGCCCCACGTGTAGCTATAGCGCACGGCATCTCGGTTGATCTTTGCCGGATGCAGGTGGAGGAACACGTTAGAGAGCACGCCCAGCGCTCGGTTGCGCGGCGTGTCGTCGTGCTTGTGGCGGAAGATCGAAGTGTAGACCTGGGTCTTGGTCGGGTCTTTCAGTCCTTCGATCTGTTGTTTGGCTTTGGTCGGAATGTCGGTCTTAAGGGCTTGAATGTCCTCCTTAACACCGGTGGTCACTCGTTCGACCAGACCGACCTTGCCGTTCTTTCCGTTCCCACCGTTTGGATTGTTTTCGTCAGCCATAAGAGTCCTGAAGTATTGACTCAATGAATCACTGAGTCATTGCAATCAATGTTCGCTACACACCCGTCAAAAACGCTCCGGGATCGTTGAATTTGCTCGGCTGCCCCTTGGGCCACGAGTACAACTTGGATGTATCCACCAGGATCTGTCCGTCCGGGGCGAGTTCGATGTGCGCGCGATCCATGGGCCTCGGCGCCGGGCCTTCGAAGTTGATTCCTTCGCTGTCGTATCCGCTGCCGTGGCATGGACACTTGAACTTGTTCTCGCTGGGCTTCCAGTCGGGCGTGCATCCCAGGTGGGTACAGCGCGCGTAGATTACGAACAACCGGTCGGGCGTGCGGTCTACCCAGATACGAAACTTCTGTTGGAATTTCGTGTCCACCCCGAGGGCGAATTCCGATGGATAACCAATCTTAAAAACTGAGTTGGGTTCGAAAAGAGTGCGGGGTAAGAAGAAGCGGAAGAAAGCCAGAAACCACGCCGTCAGGAAGCCTGTGACTATGACCCACACGAAGCGCCGCCGGCGCCGGTCGATCTCAGTCGAGGGAGCAGTTCCGCCTACACCTGCGGCGGCCGCCGCCTTTGAGGTTCCCACGGCCGGAGTGCCAACGTACTTGGTGGCATCTGCTGCGCCCTTGGCAGCGGACGTGGCTGCCTCGGGATTCGGATTGACCTTGCCGGCTTCCGGCTCCGTCATGGAGTTTCCCTCCTGATTCCTGGTGACTCGGTCCCTAGTCCAAACCGGCGGCTGCCGCATACTCTGGCTCCGCCAACTGCCTCCCAACGCTTTGAATCGGGATCAGAGAATGAACCGCCTGTTCCAGCGTCTTCTGTACGATCTGTCCCAAAGCCTGAATGAATCTCGGAGAATCGTTCAGCCCGGCGCTCATCTCGAACTGCACGACTCCCAACCGCTGCGCCTGTTCGCGGGCCTCATGATCAATTTCGCCGAGAGTCTCCACGTGATCAGAAACAAAGGCCACCGGTACCACGCAGACTTCGCGCACCCGTTCGGCGCTCAGATTCTGCAATGTCTGCCGCAGGGAAGGTTGCAGCCAACGGCTCGCTCCCACCTTGCTCTGATAACAAAGCCGGTGGGGATTGCTCCATCCGCCGCGCTCCATCAGCAGTTGCACCGTTTCCTCGATCTGTCGCTTATACGGATCGCCCTTCTCAATCACCGACATAGGGACACTATGAGCGCTGAACACAATTTCCGGCCGGTTGGAAAAAGGGAAGCGCGCCAAGGCCTCATTCACCTTTTCTGCCACAGCCTCCAGGTACAGCGGATCGCGATAGAAAGTCTCCACGCGGTGGACCGGTACATCGTCGCAGAACAGACGCCGCCATTCGTTCAAACTCGATCCAGTAGTGGTCGAAGAATATTGCGGATACAGCGGCAACAACACGACCTCGTCACACTCCGCCGCCCGCAGCTGCTCGATGGCCTCGGCAGTGAATGGATGCCAGTAGCGCATGGCCACGAAGCAATGCGCATCCATGCCCCGGCTCCTCAGATGCGTCTCCAGGGCCCGCGCCTGACGCTCCGTGTGCCGCCGAATCGGAGAGCCCCCGCCGATGGTGGCGTAGTGATGCTGCACTTTGCGCGCGCGCGTGGTGGAGATCAGTTTGGCGAGCGGTTTACGCCCGATGCGGGCGAAAGGGAAGTCAATTATGTCAGGATCGCAAAACAGGTTATATAAAAATGGTTCGATCGCTTCCAGGGTGTCAGGTCCACCTAGCTGAAAGAGAACTATCCCCACACGCCGTCTTGTGCGCGTCATTTTCCCCAGTAACCCCAGAACGGGCGAATTTACTCGAATCCGCCGCTGGAGTCAATGCCAGATTGTGCAAAACTTAGGCGATCAGCAATGCAGTGCGAGTCGAGGAACAGGAAGTCTCCAACCTCGCCCGGCGCACCGCTTCAATGCCCAGGATGCCGGACCTGGATCTCGTCTCCAATCGTAATGCTCATCAAATCTTCTCCCACCTCGAGGGGACCCGCGTAAGTGACGCGAGTGTGCGGAACCACGTCTGGAACTTTGGGTGGCACGATGTGAGAGTAGACCGCCAGTCTGGGTGCGACCTTGGTGAACACCTTGCCAGCTTCTTCCGGCGTGGTGTGATGGTCCGCCACGCGCTGCCTCTGCTCTGGCGTGAACGAGTTGCTTACCTCGCGATACGCTTCGGGATCGAATACCTCATGCACCAGGACGTCAGTACCGCGAGCGAATTTCACCAGGTTCTCCGATGGCCGTGTGTCTCCTGAGAGCACCACGGAATGACCCTGGTAGTCGATCCGGTATCCCAGAGCCGGTTTTGCCAGACCATGGTCAACGCGGAAGGCGGTAACTTTCACGCCATTGCCTTCATAGGCCACGCCTTCATCTATGTCTTTCCCGGTCAGAACCGCTCCTTGTGCCGGCAAACGCTCATCCACGTCGCGACGCAGGTGCACGTCGAAAGCGTAGGCCTGCTCCAGATGCCGCAGCATATCGCCGGTTCCCGCTGGTCCCCACACGCGCAGGGGAGCGTGCCGCCCCATAATCCAGCCGCTCAGCCAGAGATCCGGAACGCCGACGGTATGGTCGGAATGAAGGTGGGTGAGAAAAAGCGCTGTGACCGAAGAAAGGGATACTCCGGCCTGAGAGAGCCGGATGGTGGCGCCTCGGCCGCAATCGAAAAGAAGGGTTTCTTTGCCGGCCTCGACCAGGATGCTCGGCCCGAACCGCTCGATGGAGGGACGCGGATTTCCCGTGCCCAACAGCGTAACCGTCAGAGCCTGCCCGTATGAAAGGGATGACAAAATGATAATGAAGACGAAGGATCGCGAGACCGCGATTCTCCGTGGACTGCATTTGCGCATCGGATGAGATCCTTTCAGACGAGTCAAGCTGAAACAGGTTGCATACTCCTGATATTACCGTGCAAGCTGGTATTCATGCCCGAACTACCCGACATCGCGGCGTATATCACCGCGCTTGAACCACGCATCACGGGGCAGCCTCTGGAGCAAGTGCGGGTGGCGAGTCCGTTTCTGCTGCGAACGGCGCAGCCTCCGCTCGCAATCGCTGAGGGACGTACTGTAACGGAATTGCGGAGGATTGGTAAGCGCATCGCCTTCGGTCTGGAGGGCGACCTGTGGTTGGTGCTGCACCTGATGATTGCGGGCCGTCTTCATTGGAAAGGGCCGAAGGCCAAACTCGGTGGTCGGCAAAACCTGGCGGCCTTCGACTTTCCCGAAGGTTCACTCGTCCTTACCGAGGCTGGTTCCAGGCACCGCGCGTCCTTGCATGTGGTGAAAGGAGAGGAGAATCTTGGTTCTTTCGATGCGGGAGGTATCGATGTTTTCGCGACCGACCTCGAGACGTTTCGCACCGTTCTTACTGCGGAAAATCACACTCTCAAACGGGCACTCACCGATCCTCGCCTGCTGAGCGGCATCGGGAACGCCTATTCCGACGAGATCCTGCATGCGGCGCAGCTTTCTCCCATTACACTCACCCGCAAACTCTCGCCAAACGGGTGGGAAAAACTCCTCGGGGCCACTCGCCAGACGCTCCGGCTCTGGATCGACCGGCTTCATGCCGAGGCCCAGGATGCCTTTCCAGAGAAGGTGACCGCGTTTCGCAAAGATATGGCAGCCCATGGGCGCTACGGCCTGCCGTGTCCAAGGTGCGGCGACAAGATTCTGAGGATTCGGTACGCCGACAAGGAAACGAACTACTGTGCGCGCTGCCAGACCGGCGGGAAAGTTCTTGCGGACCGGAGTCTGTCGCGCCTGTTGGGATCGGACTGGCCGCGCACTCTTGAGGAATTGGAAGCACTGAAGCGCCGCTGAGTCGCAGTCGGAATCGCTAGGCGTGCGCCGGCTCTTTTTCCATCTCCTCGATTACGGCATCGGCAAATTCAGAGGTCCCTGCCTTCCCGCCAATGTCCCTCGTCAGCTTATCGGGATGTCGGTAGACTCTCTCCAGCGCGTTCCGGATCTGGGTCGAGGCGGCGTGTTCTCCGAGATGCCGGACCATCAGCAGTGCCGACCGCAGCAGCGCCGTAGGATTTGCAATGTTCTTTCCCGCAATATCCGGAGCCGAGCCGTGCACCGCCTCAAAGATCGCGCACTCGTCTCCGAGGTTGGCGCTCGGCACAAATCCAAGCCCACCGACAAACGCCGCGCACAGATCCGAGATGATGTCGCCGTACAGGTTTTCCATCACCAGC
>Ga0265338_10000749_pt1 | contig 55323 bp, 85 predicted proteins | sample 42126metaG_FD_193579 | JGI IMG/M metagenome (GOLD analysis project Ga0265338, IMG submission 193579) | Rhizosphere microbial communities from Carex aquatilis grown in University of Washington, Seatle, WA, United States - 4-21-26 metaG | ecosystem: Host-associated > Plants > Roots > Rhizosphere... | reverse complement strand
GTCTACGTTGCCGGTCTCAGGATCGCCGTGACGACGGTTTATCTCCTTAGGACTGCCGGGAAGGCGTAACCCGGCTCATTCAACTCTCTGGTCAGGGCAGAAGGGCGATTGGACCTCGCCTGGTCAGTCGGCATCCGAACCACACCGTCCCGCAAGACAGCCTACCGGGGTCCAGGGTCTCGAACGGCGTGAGGCGGGGCGTGATAGCGGATACGGCTGGCTCCTGCCCTGTCCACAGAGTTGACAGATATGACAACTACTCGATGTCCAAACCCGTAGCACAAGAGAGACAACGTGTTCTGCCTGTTCAATCGCAAGACCGCCGACACGCTCGGCATCGAGCAATGGAAGCTGATGCTCGTAGCCCTCAGCGCGACAAGCATTGAGCGCGCTCGCATCCTGGCCCTCGCCAACGAGGCTGCTGTCCTTGCCGACAGCTACAACGACGCCGGACCCTTCATCGAGATCGACAGGCTGACGGACATCGTCAACCAGACCGGCGACTTCGCATGAGCGACTGGGGCGTCTTCCTCGTCGTTGGGGTCGTCCTCGTCTTCATGCTGGCCGTCGTGGGGATGGCTGTGTTCGCTGACGACGACAACAAGGCCAACCGTTTCAGCGCGAATTGCGCTGCAGCCGGTGGGCACGTCTACGCGCCCAGCTACTCGCTGTGCCTGTCGAAGGACGGCGGCGTTCTTGAGGTCTACCCGTAATGGGCCTCGACGGCGCTGTCACGCCGGTCAAGCGACCGCTCGAACCCAAGCGACTGACGCGGCTGCAACTCGACACGATCCTCGCCGACCTGGCGACGTTCGAGCATCGCGCCTCTGTCCGTCGCGGTCTCCTCGAAGACGTGCTCTCGCACATCGAGGCCGTCGAGTACGAGGCCGCCTGGTACGCCCAGCAACTTGCGTATGAGAAGGCGGCGTCCTCGCCGTATTCGATGCTGCGGATCGACGTCAACTACATCGACACGAAGGAGGAACCAGATGGGGTATTTTCGCCCGCCAATGCCACCGACTAGACCGAACCCGTTGCTCAACGCCACCCATCAGCCCACGCCGACCTCTCTTGTCGATAGGTTGATCTGGTGCGGTCTGGTGACCTTCGTGGCCCTGTGTACGATGCTCGCAGGTGGGTGTGTCGTGGTCCTCATCGGCTGCGCCGTCCTCCTCTGGCCAGTGCCTTGCCTGGTCCTGACGATCATCACCATCGCCACCTTTCGCGTCGTCTGGCGCGTGACTCGTGGTGGAACCCTATGACGCTGACCGCCAGTCTCCTTCTCGCCATCATTCTTCTACTCATGCTGGTGCCCGGTGGTTTCCGTGGCCCAGGCAGGAAAGGACCGCGTCATTGAGCATACCCGTCAAAGTCACCGTCACTGTGACGCTTGAGCGCAGTGATCCGTCGGGACGCGTGGACGTCTACGGCAACATCAACTCGTTCGTCGTGTCTGGTCCCAGCATCGACTGCTCGCCCGAGGACAAGACCGCCATCGTCGCTCGCACGATCTTCATGCAGTGCGCACAGCAGATGCGAGACTCAATGGCGAAGGCGAGACGGAACTGATGTCTCAACCGCGCGAGCACCGGATCACCTTCCTCGACGAGTTCCTGCGGCGCGTGCGGTTGGTGAGCGAGAACAAGTACGGCATGGTCGAGGTCACCGCTCAGACCTGGGACGATCTTGACCCGCGCGGCATGCTCGAACGCGAGACCGAGCCACTGTGGCTTGTGGTAGACGAGTCTCGCCAGCTTGGCCACGACTCATCCTGCTCGATCCACTTTGCTTTGTATGGCAGCCCCTGCGACTGCCAGATGAAGCCGGTGTTCGACGCACTCGCCGAACTGGACAAACAAATGAAGGAGCGCACTTGACAGAGATCACAACCCGCATGACGGAGCACCAGCGCGCAGTCTTCCTCGACCGCTACGCCTTCAACGGCGAGACCGATCCGTCGCAGATGTGGCGGCGTGTGGCCGAGGCCATCAGCGACAGTGGTGCGGAACGCGACGAGTTCTACCGGATCATGGAGGACTTCAAGTTCGTGCCAGGTGGCCGCATCCTGGCTGGCGCCGGGACGGGCAACCAGGTTACGTTCTACAACTGCTACGTGATCCCGGTCGAGCCGCGCATCCGCCGTGACCGTCGCAACATCAAGCCTATCGCGTTCACCATGAAGCTGAGCACGAAGGGTGGCGTGGCTGTCCTGCAGGACGACGAGCGCACCGATCACGGATGCGACTCGCGCGAGGCGATCTTCGACACTATCGGCTGCATGGTTGACATCATGTCGCGCGGTGGCGGCGTAGGCATCAACTGGTCGGTCCTTCGGCCTGCTGGCGCGCACCTGTCGAAGGTCAACGGCACGTCGTCTGGACCCATTGGTTGGATGGACGTGGCGAGCAAGGCTGTGGGCGAAGTGGAGCAGGGCGGAAGCCGTCGTGGTGCCGCTATGTTCATGCTCGACGACTGGCATCCGTCGGTAGTCGAGTTCATCAACGCGAAGCGCGATCAGTCGAAACTGACCAACTGCAACATCAGCGTTGCGGTGTCGGACGCGTTCATGCGGGCCGTCAGGGACAACACCGGCTGGGCACTGCGCTTCCCCGACACGAAGGACTCGGACTACGACGCGCTGTGGGACGGCGATCTGGACAAGTGGATCGAGACCGGGCATGGCGTGATCACCTACGACACGATGGATGCTCGTGCCATGTGGCGCGACATCACAGACGCGGCGTGGGCGTCAGGCGAGCCCGGTGTCGTCTTCATGGAGCGTTACAACCGCAAGAGCACTGGCCGCGACGTGGAGCGACTCGTCAGCGTCAATCCATGTGGCGAGCAGGGCCTCGGTGCCTACAGCGTGTGCAACCTGGGTTCGATGAACCTGGACGCGTACATCAAGCCGGACAAGCTCGTCGTCAAGGTCGAGCGTCACGACGAGCCCACCGACTACCGTCGTCATTTCGACTGGGACGCGTTCAAGGTTGACATCGCGTCTGCGGTCTGGTTCCTCGACACCGCCATCGACAAGAACTTCTACTTCCTGCCCGACAACGAGCGTCAGCAGATGCGGCTTCGCCGGATCGGCTTGGGCGTCATGGGTCTGGCGGACGCACTCATCGCACTCGGCTTGCGCTACGGCTCGCCGAAGGCGGTGGAGTTCACGGAGAAGGTCTTTCGGACCATGAAGTACGAGGCCATCAAGGCGTCGAATGGACTGGCCCAGGTGGTGGGCGCCGCCGAGGCGTGGGACGACGACATGCTCAGTCGCCCGTACTTCGATGACATCGACGCGGCTCTGCGTGATGACATCGCGGAATGGGGTCTGCGCAACCTGTTCTTCTTGACACAGGCCCCTACGGGCACGACGTCAATCCTGGCCAACGTGAACAGTGGCATCGAGCCCTTGTTCGCGCTGCGCTGGACGCGGACGGATCGCATGGGCACGCACGACGTTCTGGCTCCGGCCATCGCGAAGTGGACTGTGCCGAGCCCGATCATCGAGGACTACATCGTCACCGCCAGCGACGTCAGCGTCGAGGAGCACATCGCCATGCAGGCGGCTGTCCAGAAGTATGTGGACTCGTCCGTGAGCAAGACGATCAACGCGCCGAAGGCGCAAACACGCGAGGAATGCGCAAAAGCGTATCAACTCGCATACGACAGCGGGCTCAAGGGCCTCGCCTACTACCGCGACGGCAGTCGTGACGTTCAAGTCCTCAACAGGACTGAGGAAACCGACGACACCGACGAGCGCATCCGCAAGTACCAGGACGAGAACAAAGTCCTGCGTGAGCAGCTTGAGAACGTGCTCGGCGAACTCATGGACATCGGCATGGAGTTTGAGCGCCCCGCCGTCCTGCGTGGCTCTACGGTCAAGGTGCGCACGTCTGCGGGTACGGCGTACGTCACGGTGAACACCACCGACGACGGCAAGGCCGCAGAGGTCTTCATCACAGTGGGCAAGGCTGGCACCGACGTGAGCAATCTCGCCGAGGCCATGGGTCGGCTTGTTTCTCTCGCGCTGCGACACGGCGCCACTATCGGTGGCATCGCGAACCAGCTCGAAGGTATCGGCGGCTACGGCAATTTCAACAGCAGCGTGCCGCACGCCATCGGCAAGGTCATGTCGGAACTGAACAAGGACAGCGTCCATGCGACCGGGGCCATCGTTCCTGAGGCGATGATCCCCGAAGAACGAAAGGCAGTGCGCGCTAAGCCTGCCGTGAAGAGCCAAGAGAAGACTGGCCAACTCTGCCCTAACTGCAACCAATTCTCGCTCATCCGCGAGGAGGGGTGCAGCAAGTGCTCGAACTGCAGCCACTCGGCCTGCTAGGAGGAAGCGTGTTCAACAGTCGGTTCGGGTACGACCCGAGGGAAACGACGCCCGAGGTTTACGCGGCGCTGCTCGCGCAGGCCAAGGACGAACTCAGGGCTGAGATCAAGGCGGACGTTTTGGTGCAAGCCGAAATGGCTGCAGTCGCAGCCGACAAGTTCTACGACGTGCTCGTAGAGGGCAAGTTCACCGCCTTCGCCGCGTCGGAAATGACCATCGCATTCATTCAGAGCAAAGGAGCATCCGCATGCATGACATCACGCTGACCGACAGCGACCCCACGGTATTCGCGCGCTGCGATGCGTGCGCCACAGGGAAGGGACGCGCTGGCCTGGGCCGTGCCTTCGGGAACTACTTCGGCAAGGCGTTCACTTCGTTCCGCTGGCGCAAGGGCCAGGTGTGCGACAACTGCGGTGGCCCGCTTACCGTCGTGTTCGAGATCGCGGTGGACGACTGATGCAGCCGTTCGCCGTGCAGGTCACGGACATCAGTGTGGGCTCGCCACTCGCTGACGACGGCACCGGCGCAGTGGTCGTGGCGGGCGTCCTGCTGACGTTCGTGGACGAGGGCCACTACGCGGTCGTGGCGCTGGACTCGGGACGACTCGTCGTGTACCCGACCTCGCGCGTCACGATCCCTGACGTCGGCGCGATCCGACGGAAGTTCGGGCTGTGAGCACCACCGTGAAGTCGGCCATCACCGTCAAGGCCGACTACTACAACGAGGACGAGGCGATCCGTAACTTCGCCGAGCACACCGCCGACATGCTCGACGAGACCAAGGGCAACGCGTCCCACTTCCACGCCGAGGCCACCAAGGATCGCTATGGTCACACGGTCATCGTTGGCCGGTTCATCGTCACCGAAACTAGGAACCGGTCGTGAGTCGGAAACCGATCCTCCGCGCCAAGCCGCCACAGACGTTGTGGTGTGCGGCGTGCAAGTGTGAGGTCAAGCTCGCGCAGAAGCCGCAACACGAGGACGCCACGCACCAGGAGAACGTCCGTATACTGTTCGGCAGGAAGCGCATCAAAGCCGCAGTGGACAAGGTTCTGCCGCCACGGCGGTAAGCCGATCATCAAAGAAGCCCTCAGCCACAGACGGGATGGCTGGGGGCTTCTTGCTGTCAAATCCGTGTGAGTAACGCTACGGGTTTGACACATGTACGGTCAACAACGTGTGCCGTCAGCGCTTGTGGCGCGTGATCCGCTCCATGCTATTGAACTGGTCGTGCTTCTTCTGCAGGTCCGCCGTGACCAAGTGCGCATAGTTGCGTACGGTGGTCGAGACGTCGGCGTGGCCCAGCATCGCCTGCAGGCTGGCAGGGTCGCCGCCCTCGCGCAGGTAGTTCGTGGCCATGCTGTGGCGGAAGGCGTGAGGATGCACGCGCCTCGGATCGAGCGACGCCTTCTTGGCCAGGGTGTCCAGACGTAGCCGGAACGCGGCGGGCGTCAGGCTCTCGAAGCCTCGGTTGCGCAGGGCGATGAACAGTGGACCATCCTGCTTCTTGCGCCGCCCGACGTAGCGCGTGAGAGCCAAGGCGGTGTCCACGGAGAAGAAGATGGTCCGCTCGCGGCGGCTCTTGGTGCGCCGGAGCTGTGCTGTTCTCTGCGGGAGGTTGACGTCGCTCAGTGACAGCCCTACGGCCTCTGAGACGCGTACGCCTGTGTCCATGAGGAACATCAGCATCGCGATGTCTCGTCGTCCTGTGGCCGTCCTAGCGTCGCACACGGCCAGCAGCGAGCGGAACTCGTCGTCGGTGATGGTCTGCATGTCCTTGCGGTGGAAGGTCGGGATGGGCACCTTCCCTCGACCGAAGGGGCTGGTCCTGACGATCCCCTCAGCGACCATCCAGTTGCAGAAGGTCCGCATGTGAGTGATGCGGCTGGTGATGGTCCTGTCGGCCCACTCAAGTTCCTGCAACTTGGCGATATAGGCCCTGGCGACGTTCCTGTCGATGTCCTCGGCCTCGCCTACCTCGGGCATTGCCTTGGCGAAGTGGTAGAGGGCCTGGGCGTAGGTGGAGATAGTCTGGTCGGCGCGTCCCTCGGCTTTCTTGGCAACCAGGAAGAAGTCGATGGCACGGTCTAGCTGCACGTCCTGCTCCTGTTGATCGTCTGACTCCTTGCTCTGCCAGCGCTGCAAGATGCCTGGTCTCTGATCAGTAAGGGCCATTCCTTGCATGCGTCTCGCGCAACTCTGGTGCGCAGGGAGCATGGTAGCAGGTCGGAAATGATCGAGTCAAACCTGCAAGGAGCCTGGAACTCTACTATTTGGCCAACTCTTTTCGGCCCAGTGTCACACTGGCCATACCGTTCGTGGTACAATGAATATGTAAGGGTCGAGATAGGGAGGCCAGTTGAAGCACTGCGGTCACTGCCACGAAGATAAGCCGCTGACGGAGTTCCACCGGAATGCCGCGACCAACGACGGTCTGCAGGCATGGTGCAGGAACTGCATGGGAGAGTTCGTCAGGAGCGGCAGCGCGCGGCATGGTATCGACGAGCTTCTCTGGTCTGCCTACTTCACTGGTCGCTGTGATCTCTGCGGAGCGTACGCATCTGGCACCAAGCACGGGTGGTCTATCGACCATGACCACGACCACTGCGCCGGGCCAACAGGCTGCATTGAATGCGTGCGGGGCGTGCTCTGTCAGCAGTGCAACATCATGGAGGGCCACGTCGCCTCCGCGCAGGAGCGTGGCCTGATTACGGAAGTTCTAGGCCCGTTGAGGGACTACCTGCGAAACGGTGGCCCGTTCCAGCGATTTCGCGGCATCAGTAGTGTTTCGTTCGAGTCACTGAGGGAAATAGACCTCACTTAGCGGGATGGAGCAGTTGGTTAGCTCGTCGGGTCCATACCCCGAAGGTCGTCGATCCGAGTCTAAGCTCCCGCCACCAAATACAACCCCTGCGGTTCCGCCCGTAGGGTGGACACCCGCGCCAGGGATACGGCGCTACGGTCAGGCCCCACCCGGATCACCAAAGGGCCGTCTACGGAAGGTTGGCCGAGCGGTAAGGCTCCGGTCCCGAACACCGGTGACGGGCACGGCCCGCGAGAGTTCGATCCTTTCACCTTCCGCCAACAACTCCCGAAGGATGCCGCATGCCGCTATACGAATACATCTGTGCCAACTGTGGGCGCCGCTTCGACTTGCTGGCGTCCATCGAAAACCGCGACAGCGTCGAGCGCAAGTGCCCCGAATGCACTTGCCCTGTTTCCAGCCGAGTCACCGTCCCCAGCAAGCTGACCGTGTACTTCCATGGGCGCGGCTGGTCGTGCGTTGACAAGAACTACGGGAGCAACGATGCCCCAAGCGACTAGCGGCAGCGCGGCTCCCCGCGCAACCGAGGGAACACGCATACCTGTTGAGTCGATGAAGCGGCGATCACGTGGTCGTCCGCCTGGCTCTGCAAACAAGCCGAAGAGCATGGTGCCCGCCGAGTTCGCCAAGGAAATCCTGACGACCCTGCAGGACATCATCCCCGCAGAGAGTTTCGCGTACCTCAAGGGCGTGGTCATGGACGGCAAGGCCGTCTCGACCAAGGCCGAGCTGGACACCCTGATCGTGCTGCTCAACCGCAGCCTATGGGGTGCGCTCGTCGAGGAAATGCGACCGCCCACGCCTCCTGACAACATCGAGGACGCTCTCGAAATGGTCAAGGAGACTGGCACGTCTGAGCCGAAGCAGCAATTCCGGCGTGACGTGACCGAGCGCCTCAAGGTGCTCAACAGCCTTCTCACACTGCGCTCTCAGATCGAGAAGCGCGAGGAGGACAAGGGTGACGACGGCGAGTCGGCCCTGGTGAAGATTTGGGCTGCTCGTGGCATGGCTGGTCGCGTGACCATCAATGTCGAGCGCCATGAGCCGACCGTCATCGAGGGTCGCGCGGTTCCGGTCTAGTGGCTGCCACGCCGGAGCAGGAGATCATCGAGCTTCTGAGCAACCCGGGCGTCCTGCTCGAAACGCTCACCGAACTGGACGGTGGACCGACAAGGCTAGAGCCGTACCAGTGGCGCTACCTGAATGACATGGCGGACTTCCGCATTGTCAACAAGAGCCGCCAGATCGGATTTTCGACCATCATCGCGGCTGAGGGTTTCGCTCGCGCGCTGACGTCCACGAAGCCGTATAAATGCAACTACGTCTCGATCAACCAGACGGAAGCCGCCGACAAGATCGAGATTGCCCGCAACTTCTACCACAGCATCCCCGATGTGTTCGGTGAGGGTGCTGACCCGATCAAGCGGGTCCTCTGGAAGGACAGCGAGCACGAGATCGCGTTCGGTCGTCCGCCGCGTGTTGCGAGTCTGATCTCGCAGCCAGCGTCGTCCGGTATCCGAGGCGGTCGCAAGGACATCTACTTCGATGAGTTCGCGCACATCCGCGACGCGAAGAAGCTGTTCACCGCCGCAATGCCAGCCATCATCCGTGGTGGCGGTCGCTTCACGATCATCTCGACACCGCTCGGACAGAGCGGCCTGTTCTACGACGTCTGCACCGACATCGCGAGCTACCCGCAGTACAGCCGCCACTCCGTTCCGTGGTGGGAGTGCTCGGAAATGGTCAAGCCGGAGTTCTTCGACGAGGCCATCGCAATGGCTCCCGACATGGACACCGTCGCTCGTGTCGCCAAGTACGGCACGCTGAAACTGCAATCCCTGCTCGATGGACTGGGCGGCGACATTCAGTCGTTCCAGACCGAGTTCGAGGCGACGTTCGTTGACGAGACCGAGGCGTACTACCCGTGGGAACTCGTCATCAAGGGCGTGAACGACGATCTGCCGATCTGGCGCCACATTCCGAATGGGTGGCAGCCGGAGGGCGACGTCTCCATCGGTGTTGACCTTGCCAAGATGCGAGACGAGTCGGTGTTCACCGTCGTCGAGCACATCAAGGACGACGCACACCCGAAGGGCATGCGGCAAGTGGTTCGCCTCATCACCACGAGCCAGGCGGACTACGACAAGCAGGCCGACTACCTGATCGAACTGGCCATCGCGTCGCACGCACGCCGGATCACGATTGACGAGACCGGTCCTGGCGCGATGTTCGTTGAACGGCTCAAGAAGTCGTCCGTGGGAACGATGGTCGAAGGCGTGACCTTCACCAACGCCTACAAAGAGAACTGGGCCACGCGGTTCAAGGGCGCGCTGCAGGGAGACGTTCCCTCGGTCAGCTACCCGCGCATCGCACAGCTCCTGCGCCAGATACACAACATTCGCCGGACCAAGTCTGAGGCGGGGTTCTACAAGTTCTCCGGTGGAAGTGCAGCGAAGGCGGACGACTACTTCTGGTCGTTGTGCCTCGCGCTCTTTGGTAAGGGCCGCGTCGCGGCAAGGATTTCGTCGCTATGACCATTGCCCAACTCGACCGGCTCGTAAGCAAGACAGAACTCACGCCTGCGTCGAAGCAGGTCCTGCGTCTGGTCCGCCACGCCGTCGTCTCAGGTCGCGCGAGCGAGGCTGAGATCGGCTCCTACGATTGGCAAGTCGGCGTGGACACATATGAAGGCGGGGCACTGCGCTTTCGCTTCTCCCTCAAGAAGGCAGCGTAGATGACAACCGTCAAGCACGTCGAGCCCGACATGGTTCAGAAGGCCGACATCTCCGTTCCTGTCCCGTCGAGCATGGCGCTGCGCTTTTCGAGTATCGGCAGCGCAAACGAACTGGCCGATGGCACGTCTCGCAAGATCATGGCCGTTCGTCGCCGGGCGCAGTACAACATCTACTACGACATGTACCGCCAGCACCCGACGCTGCGCGCCGCAATCGAGAAGGTCGCGAAGGTCACCGTCCAGAACGGCTTCCTCTGTGTCCCGTCTGACAACGAACTGGCACTTGACAAGGTCAAGGCCAAGGCGATCCAGAAGTTCCTTCGCAAGTCCAACGCCATGCAGCTTATCCGGCTGACCGCGAAGGACCTGGGCATCTACGGCGAGGCGTACTGGTGGGTCCAGCGCGCTCGGGGAAACGCCACCAACGGCATCCCGAACGGGCAGCCGCTCATGGCCAAGCGACTGCACCCGAAGTACATAGACCCGAAGTCCGCAGACGGCATCAACGTCACGTCATACAGCTACAGCGTTACGCCAGACGACGTCAAGGCCACCAGCTACGACCCATCTTGCATCATCCATTTCAAGCTCGAAGACCCGGATGATGACCTGCACGGACTGAGCCTTTTGTTCTCCCTGCAGCGCACCGTAGCGAATGACCTTTTCGCGATGGAGTACAACGGCAAGTTCTTCGAGAACAGCGCGCAGACGGGCATCATCTTCAATATGAAGAACGCCTCGCAGGACGAGGTTGATCGCAACCGAGCCTGGCTTGAGGAGAACTACATCGGTGCCTCAAACGCGCACCGTCCGCTGATCCTCGAAGGCGACATCGACGTTCAGAAGTCCGTCGCCGCTATGGCTGACATGCAGTTCCTCGAAGGTCGCACGTTCAACCGGCAGGAAATCCTGTCCGTTCTTGACGTCCCTGGCGAGAAGCTGCAGATCACCGGTCACTCGAACAGGTCTACCGCCAAGGAGTCGGACAACACGTTCCGCTCCGAGTCGCTTGTCGGCTGGCAGTCGATCATCGAAGAGGAGATCAACAACCGGCTCATCCTCGACATGTTCGGATGGGACGACACGCTGTTCCAGCTTGCGCAGATGTCCATGAGGGACCTGCTCGACCTGACGACGATGTTCACCGCCCTGCTCGACAAGGCCGTGTTCAACGTCAACGAAATCCGTGGCCAGTTCGGCTACTCCAACGTGAAGGGCGGCGACGTCAACTCGATCTCTGCTTCGACGGGCATCATCCCGCTCGACCAGGTCGAACCCATCGCCTCCACCCTGGCAACCCCCAAGCCGACGGCTATTGCCACGGCACCAGATGGCTCTCCTGCAAAGGTCCCACAGGGAGCAGGGGCGCCAGTTGTAAACGGACCCAAGGGACACGCGGGAACGCCCCGCATACCCGGTAAACCAGGCCGACCCGGTCATAGCGGCGAGCCCGGCAAGCCCGGTCAAGCCGGTGGCTCCGGCGCAGCGTAAACAGAGATGTCTATGAAGAAGACCATTCCGTTTCGCATTACGTTCCCGGTTGCCAAGGCTGAGACCCGTGAAGACGGCATGTATCTCACCGGAGAGGCAAGCGGACCCGAGATCGACGCCACCAACGAGCGCATGTCGCCCGAGTGTGTAAAGGCGTTTGCTGAGCAGGTAACGGTTGCCGCCGCTGCAGGCACGCCCCTGACATACCGCGACGCTCACGCTCCTGACGGTGTGTTCCGCGACCTGGGCGACATCACTCGCGCGTGGGTTGACGAGAACTGCCATCTCGGCATCGAAGTCAAGCTCTATGACGACTCCCCTGCGTCTCAGTGGCTGTTCAAGCAGATCATTGACAAGAAGAAGAAGTTCGGAATGTCCGTTGCGGGCAGCGTTCGTGACTACGTTGACGAGATGGTCGCGGGAGTCAAGAACGTCGTTCGCACATACAAGGACGTAATGCTGAGCGAGATCAGCAACACAACCCGACCAGCATGGACGCCGTCCTTCGGGACCGTCCTGTCAAAAGCCATTGACGAAGCCACGGCTGAGTCTCTTGCCTCTGAAGGAGAGAACGTGCTCGAAACCACGCTCGATCAGAACGGCGACGCGACCCCGGCTGCGCCCGTCACTGAGCCCGTTGTTGCGCCGGTTGTTGAACCGGTTGTCGAAGTTCCGGCTGCTGATGCAGCCACTGAAAAGGCGGTCGTCTACGACATCTACGGCAACGTCCTTGGGACGGTCGTAGACGGCGACGACGCTGCTGCCGAGCGACAGGAAGACGCAGAGGACGCGCAGGACGCGGCCTATCTGCTCGCCCGTCTCGCCGACATGCTTGGCAACGAGGACGATGCCGACAAGCAGACAATGCTGAAGGCGATCATCGACCTCGCGACGAAGCTCTTTAGCGCACAGATTGCCGATGTAGGCAACGAGGCACCGGATGACGGATCGGGCAGTGTTGCGATGTCGAACGACACCGCCGCCGCCGACCTGCAGAAGTCCGGTCGCTCACTGTCTGCGGCCAACGCAAAGCGTCTCACCGCGCTGCGCGACGAAATGTCCAGTCTCCTGACCGACTGTGGAGTCGAGACGGAGACCCCCGCTCCTGCGAAGAAGAACTCGGAAGACGCGGAGACGACCCTCGAAAAGTCGCTGACAGTCGAGAAGGCTGCTCTTGTGACTCAGGTCGAGGACCTTCAGCGTTCCCTTACTGAGAAAACCGCTCGCATCGAGGAGCTTGAGAACATGCCCGCGACCGCTCCGGCCCTTGTGACCAGGAACGACGAAGTGGACCTGATGGCTGAACTCTCGAAGATGAAGCCGCAGGATCGCATCCGCATGGGTCTGGCTCTCACGCATCAGGCTCGGTAAAGGAAACGCACATGGATCAGAACCAAATCCGCAAGGCCCTGGACCTCGCAGCGGGTACTTCCCAGTACCTGTTCCCCCTCATCATCGACCAGGCGATCCGCGACTACACGCACTTCCTGCCGGTGCTCTACAACGCCGTCACGAAGCAGCCGTGGGCGACCAACACGTACTTCCTCCGCATGCGGACTGCGAACCCGACGGCCACCTGGTCTTCGACTGGTGGGCAGACCCTTCCGACCAACACGCAGACCACGCACACCCGCATCCCGATGCCGGTTGCGTATCTGTACAGCACTGGCTCGGTCACCGGCCCGATGATCAAGGCTGCAGGCTCGTTCTACGATGCCCTGGGCACTGAAATCGAGGCCCACTCCCGCGCCATGGCGACTGAGCTGAGCACCAACATCGCGGTTGGCACCGGCAACAACGACATGTACGGCATCCTCGCGCAGATCGAGAACTCGACCAGCTCCCTCAACGGTGGCGCGGTCGTGACGGTCTCCGGGGCTCTGAGCCTGGCAAGCCTCGACCTGGCCATCGACGAGGGCGACAACGACCTCATCGTGACCAGCCGCGCGGTGCGCCGGAAGATCAACTCGCTCCTGCAGGCGCAGCAGCAGTTCATTGACAAGACGGAAATCCAGGCAGGCTTCCGAGTCCTGACCTACGACGGTATCCCGATTGTCGTGGACCGGCACTGGGAGAACGGCGACAAGATCGCCCTCATCGCTCGCGCGGACGCGAAGCTCCTGGTTCACCAGGACATCGTGTACGAGGAGCTGGCGAAGACTAAGGACGCCACCGACTTCATGCTCAAGGCTTACATGGGCTTTGCTCTCGAAGGTCGTCCCGTCGAGCTGACCGGCTTCACCGAGATCGCCAACGCGACGGTGACGCACAACAACACTGCGGCTATCGACTAGACGCAGTTCACTGGAACGTACCTCAGGGGGTTGCCTTCGGGTGACCCCCTGAAACATTCCCGGGAGTCCAAATGGCAGAGATGCGAACCATCGGCCTCAAGCATCGCTACTTCGATGCAGAGCGGATGTTCTTCTTCTACGACGGAGAGGTTCACGTCGAAGACGGCGTGGCGACAGTCCCGGTGGACCGACCTGAGTGGATCACTCAGTTGTTCATTCGCGGATACAAGTACGACCCCAAGGGCTTCAACCAGGAAACGGCTGAGCCTCTTGATCTGGATGAAGTTCTGACCAAGTGCGCGGCCTACGTCGCGAAGGTCGAGAACCTCGCCAAGGCGCGAGCCAAGAAGGCCAGCGCCAGTTAGTCACGGATGCGGAGGATGCGTTGAAGGTACTCTTGCTGGGCGACAGCCCGCTCATGACCACTGGTTTCGGACGCGTGCAGCGCGAGGCGGTAGCCGCCTTTCTTTCCCGGGGATGGGAAGTGGCTTCGGTCACTGCGCTGCAGACTGAGGAAAAGCCGTGCGATCTGCCGCTCAAGCAGTATGTACCGCAGCCGGGCGACAACATGGGCCTTCTCACCATCGAGAAGGCTGTGCTCGACTTCGAGCCTGACGTCATCTTCTGCACAAGCGAACCGGGTGGCATCGAGGCATTCACGCAGTTCACCCCGAACACGATCCCGTTTGTCGGATATGTCGTGATCGAAGGTGAGCCGATCTCACTACGGTCCTGGCACGAGGCCCTGGCCACCATCGACTTCTTCACATGTTCGGAGTACGGCACGAAGATCGCCAAGCGTGATCTCGGTCGCGACGTCGGCTACGTTTACCACGGTGTCGATCACGCCGCCTTCTACCCCGACATCAAGAAGCGCGAACAGACTCGACGCATGCTCGGTTGGGCCAACAAGTTTGTGGTCATGACCGTTGCGCAGAATGTCCGCCGCAAGCAGCATCCACGCCTGTTCGAGGCGATCAAGCTGCTGCGCGAGCAGTACAAACAGGACGACGTCGTCCTCTACGACCACACGGTCCCGTTCATGCGTCACTGGCTCGAAGGCTGGCATCTGCCGAACCTCTCGGACGCCATGGGCCTGCACGACGCGATCATGTTCAACCCGAACCTCACCGGCTTCGGCTCCGCGATCCCAGTTGGTCGGGTAGACGGGATGCCTGGCCTGGCGGACCTTTACCGCGCTGCGGACCTGTTCGTTCTGCCGTCGCAGGTCGAGGGCTTCTGCCTTCCGGCTGCCGAGGCGATGGCTTCTGGCCTGCCGGTCGCAGTCACGAAGTACGCCGCTGGCTGGGAGGTCGTCTCACCGGCTGGTGCGGGTATCCCGGTCGCTGACTGGGAACTGGCCAAGAACAACACGAAGCTGGCGAACGTGAACCCGGCAGCCCTCGCGAAGCTGATCCTCGACCTCAAGCGTGATCCGAAGCGTCTCGCCCGGATGAGTGTCGCAGGTGTCGAGCGCGCGAACGACTTCCAGTGGTCCGCGTTTGGAGACTACGCCGTTGACGCTATTGAGAATGCAGCCAGGAAAGGCCCACGAAACGAAGGGTCGTCCGCTTCGCATGACGGTGTCGAAGTTCAAGAAGACACCCATGAAGGCGAAGTTCTCCGTGGGACGCGGCACAGTGCGAAAGCACAGGCCGCTGATCCCGTTCCGCAAGCATAAGCACGTAAGCATTTTCTCCTCGTTCAGGCGAAAGATGAGCCACGCTCGGATAAATAAGACACTGCGGGTCTGGATCAAGCAGATCGCGGGCTCTCGCCGAGCCGCTCTGGTCAACCGCAAGACGCGCGCATGGACCCCGAGCAACAGCCAGACCAAGCGCCCGTCCTCGAAGCTCTACTAGAAAGGCCCGCGATGGCTCTCCTGACCACAGACCAGTTCCGTGAAATGCCGCTCGGGCTCAAGAAGTCCACGCTGGACGCGATCAACGGTTCAAGCGGCTACGTCCTGCAGAACTACATCGACGTTGCCACGCAGCAGGTCAAGGACTATTGCGACCGGCAGCTTGAGAGCGCCGACGTCACCGACGTTTTCGATGGCACCAACGGCATTCGCATGATGCTCCGCGAGTACCCGGTGACCGAGATCAAGACGATCACCTGGGAGGACGAGCTTGGCCAGGAGGGCGTTGTCCCTGCCGACTGGGTCACCTTTCGCTCGTTTGGCGAGCTTCGCATGAAGAACCCGATCCACGGAGTCTTCTTTGCCGGGCGCGTCTACACCGTCACTTACACGGCTGGCTACACCGCGCTGCCGGTCAACATCAGGCACGCCACCGCGCTCTGGACATTGGAGCTACTCAGCCCGACCTTCCAGGCAGCCGCCAAGGAAGCCGGAGACCTTCTCAAGGTCAGTTCCGAGCAGATCGGCGAGCTTCTTGAGAAGTACCGCCGCAAGGGCGCTCGCGGCGCCTGGTCGTGGAATAACGGATCGGCCTACGGCCCCACTGGCTGGGGTCACCCACTAGGCCGCTAGATGGACATTCAGATCACGACGTCCGGTTGGACGCAGGCGCAGGCGTACTTTGACCAGATGAACGACCGTCTTCGCAATGACCAGTCACGCGGTCTGTTCAAGAGCCTCAACGGCGTCGGTGACATCTTCAAGGACAACTTCGACAGCGAAGGCAGGCGCGTTGGCGGATGGGCTGAACTCGCCGAACTGACTCAAGCAAAACGCGAGTCGTTTGGTATGCCGCCTGATCATCCGATCATGTTTCGTGATGGCGCTCTCCGCGACGTTGTCGCTGTCTACCTCTCCACAGCCAATGCGCCTGGGTCTAAGTCAACTAACGACAGCTACTCAGGCCACGCTACGCAGTCTTCTATCTCCGTATCAGACGGAAAACTCACGGTTGATGCGACCGGCTGGAAGGTTTCCAACCAGTACGACATCAGTGGGGTCGGCGGACACGTCGCCCGGCCATTCTGGTTCGTAGACGACAGCGTCATGTTTGCAGCCAACAGCGGACTCATTGACTGGCTCGTCAATGACGTGTTGGGACAAGGAGTCTGATGGAGCAGGTAATCGACAAGCTCATCTTTGAGCTGACTTCATTCAAGGGCACCGACTACGTGGACGGCGGACCTTCCGACGACGTCGTCATCGAAGCCATCTACTGGGGCGATCCTGGCGTCATTCCGGCAGAACTGTATCCGTGCTTCACGGTCAGCCCTGTCGTTGATGCGGATGGCACCGAGAACATGGGTTTCGAGCGGCGCAATTTGGAGGTTACGGTCTCGCTTCTCATCAACGCATCTGAGTTCTTCAACGCCTCGGTGGACGAGGCCATGGGAGACCGCCAGCTAGTCAAGACGATGGGGAACCTTCGTCAGTGGCTGCGGCGACTCGCCAAGCGACAACTCGACGGGCTCGAAGGCGTCCTTGAGACGAAGGTCAAGCATGTTCAGTACACGGGCCAGGTTCGCGGCTCAGTCATCGCTAAGACCGCGACGATCACGCTGACGGTACAGAAACAGTACCCGAAGCAGAACTAGAGGACAACACATGGCAGGTCTTGGCGCACTTGGTTACGTCGGATACGGCGTGGAGACTGTTGAGGGCACGGCGGTCGCGCCGACCTTCTACCTCCCCGTCACGTCCACGTCGTTCGAGGACACGAACGACTACAAGGTTCCTGATCAGGTCAGGCATTCGCGTGACCGGAGTGTCGCGATGGCCTCGCCGTTCACCGTCTCCGGCAAGGTCGATATGGAGCTGATCCCGACCGACATCGGCCCGCTCCTCAAGTCGATCCTCGGCGCGACGGTGGTCTCGTCTGCGTACGCAGGCGGTGGCTACCAGCACATTCTCACCCCGGGCAACGCCGAGCCGACCCTCACGTTCGAGACGTCCGCCGCTGACATTCTGATCATGCGGTACGGCGGCTGCCGGGTCAACACTCTTGAGATCAAGGGCAACTTCGGTGAGATCGTCACCGCGTCCTTCGGTATCGAGGGGCTGAACCGCGCGAAGCAGGGTGGCGTCTCCACCCCGACCTACTCCCCGGTTCTTCCGTTCCACTTCTCCGGCGCTGGCATCAAGGTTGGCGGCTCGACCGTCGCTACGATCAAGGACTTCACGTTCACGACAGGCGCGAACCTGACACGAGTGGGAACCCTGCAGAAGACTCGTGCGTGGAAGCGCATGGCTCCTGGCCTCCGCGACGTCGGACTGAGCATGACGGTGGACTTCGTGGATACGACCGAGTACGACCGCTTCAACGCGGACGGCGTCACCTTTGCGGTTGAGATCAACCTCGAAGGCACGGTCATCCCCGGCGGCACCGGCAAGTACGGACTGGACATCCTGATCCCGCAGGTCCAGTACAACAAGGCGACTACGGCAATCGGTACAGGTCTGCTCGATCAGGCCATCGAATGCTTGATCACCAAGGCTGCGGCCAGCGCCATCTTCACGATGACGTGGGTCACTTCGACTGACGGGCCGACTTCCGGTCTCGTCTAAGCGACATTCCCGTGGGGGCTGGCTGACCGCATCCCAGTCGGCCCCCACACCTAACACCCTACAGGGAGGAAACTTGCATGGGTAAGCTGCGTAAGGCATCCACGGCGAATATCAACATCGTTCTTGACAAAGAGGACCCCGAGTCCGACACCATTCTGGTTCGGGAGGAGCTGGACAAGCGGAAGCGCAATGCGCTCATGTCCCTCATGCCGAACCGGCCCGACATCGCCACGACGGGACTGACGGTCGCTGAGGGAACCGAGTTCCAGAACGAACTGTTCAAGGCCCTCGTGGTCGGCTGGTCTGCTGATCTGCCCTGCACGGTTGACGAGTATCTCGGTCTGGATAGCGCCAGCACGAACCTCATCGACATCGCGCTGGCCGAGCACTTCCAGACCATGATCCCGACGCCGGTCGAAGCGGGAAAGGCTTAGACCTCGCACGCCAGACCGCAGAAGGCCAACGGACGGACAACCTTCGTCTCCAATGGCCACGCGTCGCGAGGGCTTTCGAGCTGTATCTGATGTGCCGCGCACAACAGCTCTTTCACATGCAGGTGGACAAAGACGGCGGTAAGAAGGTAGAGCACAAGATCGTGCGCTATACCACTGGCTTTGACCACTTTCCCGAAGACGGCGGACTTCTCGACCAGCCTTGCTGGACGATTGACATGTTCGACGTCTTCCGCCAAGGCGAGAACCTCGCTGCATCGAAGCAGCTTGCCAAGTAAGGAGACCTGACGCCGCTCACATCGTTACCTCATCTATTGCGTTAGCGCAACAGTTGATACGACGGTGTGGGCGGCGTCTTTTCGCGTTCGTAGGTGCTCATGGGCCTGCAAGACGTCCAGCTCAGGATTTTCCTCAGCGTCAATGGACTCAGTTCCCTCAACACACTGAATACAGCGATCAAGGGCAACACGGGCATCATGAGCGGGATGTCTGCCGTCAGCAAGGGCCAGACGTCGATCAACTGGGACCAGGTCAAGTCCTTCCAGGGACTGACCACGCAGTTGAACAACGTCGAGCGCAACTACGACGCCGTGTACCGCGCTGCCCAGCACATGACTCAGATCGGGCAGCAGCTCAATCAGGTCGGACAGGCTGGCATCGGTGTGCTCAAGTCCGCTGTCGGACAGTGGGGCGACTTTCAGTATTCCATGAACCGCGCTGCTGGCGCTCTTGACGTGTCCACTGACATGTACGGGAAGCTGCAGGGCGCGATCACTGACGTAGCCAAGCAGGTCCGGCTGTTCTCCCCGAACGACGTCGCCATGGCGATGTACTACTGGGCGTCCGCCACTGGCCAGGTCGTACATAGCACCAAGGACCTCGCTGCCATCCAGACGGAGATCACTCCGATCCTGAAGGCATCTGCCATGACCAGCACGGACATGGAGACGTCCATCAAGGGTGTCTACGGCGTTTTGACCGAGTTCGGACTCGGCCTCAGCCACACCACGGAGGTCACCGAAGACCTGACCGTGGCTGCGCAGAAGTCCGCTCTTGAGTGGCCTGACCTCATCAGTGCATTCAAGATGCTCGGCCCGATTGCGCATGCCAACGGCGTCTCCGTGAACGACGTGACTGTCATGCTCATGAAGCTGGGCGATGCGGGTATCAAGGGTGGACAGGCTGGCCGCGCTCTGTCGCAGTTCTTCACGAAGTTGGTAAACCCGACGGCTGCAGCCAAGAAGTCCCTCGACGACGTGTGGCAGGCCACGTATCACGTGTCTGACGCCTACGACAAGATGGTCTTTCCGAAGGGAAAGTTCGAGGGCATGACTGCCTACATGGATCAGCTTGTCACGGTCACCGACAAGATGACCCAGTCCGAGCGGAACAGGTTCATCGCTCAGACCACGACTCAGAACGAGTCTCGCGCCATCATCGCCATGGTTCAGCGCGAAATCGACATCAAGAACGGACTCATCTCAGCCGACGATGCCGCCAAGTATTCGATGGACGGCGCCTCGGCTGCATTCGATAAGTCCTGGGGCTACATGGCCAGTTCGTGGCAGGGCACCGTCGGGCTTCTCAAAAACAGCCTGATGCCGATTGTCCTGCAGGTCGGGGCAACCATCGCCGAGATCGCGACCCCGATCATAGACGCCGTGACGGGCTGGGCCGACGCGTTCAGCGAGTGGCTGGCCCTGAACCCTCGCATCGCAGACATGGCTGTCAAGATTTTCGCGATTGGCTCTGTCGTCCTGGCCGCGACTGGCTCCCTTCTGTTGCTAGGCGCCGCTGGTATCCGCCTCGGGGCCACGATGAAGATGTGGGGCTCTCCGGTCCTCGGCATCGCCCTGGACCTCGCGGTCCTGGTTGGTATCGTCGTCGGTCTCGGCTACGCCTTTGACAAGAACACGGGCGGCATCCGCGATGCGGTCCTCCACCTCTACGCCGTCATCCATCCGATCTTCTCGGAAGCCAGCGCGGACATCAAGACGCTCACCGACAAGCTGCCCGGACTGAACTCCAACTTTGGCCAGGTCGGCACGGGGGTCATCAAGGACATCGCCGACTGCATCAACAAACTGGCCGATGCCCTGCAGCGCATGAACGACACCAAGGCTGGTCACGACGCCCTGGTGGGCCTGGCTGGTGCGTTGGAGTTGTACGTGTCGGCTGCTTCCGGTATGAAGGCTGCGAACTTTGCCCTTGACGCTTTCAGCGCAATGGCCAAGGGGCTCGTGATCTTCCTGCCCGGGCTGAACGCGCTACTTCTCTTGTTCGTCTCCACGATGACCGGAGCCTCGTCGCTATCGTCGGGCTGGGCTGCGTTGACGTTCATGCTCGACGGCTTCACGGCATCGGTATGGGCGAACACCGTCGCACTCCTGGCCAACCCGATCACGTGGATCGTCGTTGCCATCGTCGCCGCTGTTGCCCTGCTGGCGCTCGCCTGGGCCAACGACTGGGGCGGTATTCGCGAGAAGGTCGCTGCCGTTTGGGACTGGATACAGAAGAACATCGTCCCGCTCGTGGGCACGATCTTCAAGGCCATCGTCTCGGCCATCCAGACCTTCGTCTCGACCGCCGTTGACGTATTCAAGTTCCTGCTCGGCGCTCTCACGACCATCTTCAACACGTTGGTCTCGGTTGTCACGGCCATATGGAACACGCTTGTAAGTGTGTTCGGTCCTCCGATCCAGAAGATCATCGGCCTGATCATGCGTCTCGCTCAGCCGTTCATCGACATGGCGGAAAAGTACGCGCCAGGTATCGCTCGGGCAATCGGAGACATGGCCAAGACGGTCGTTTCCGTCCTCACGAACCTGTGGAACACGTTCAGCACCGTGTTCACCAAGCAGATACTTCCAACCGTTCAGTCAGTCATCAACAAGATCGGCCCGTTCATCACCGGCATCCTCTCGAAGATCGGACCACTCCTGGGCAGCATTGCCGCTTTCGCTGGCGCACTGGCCAAGAAGTTCATCGACGCGTGGAACGGAATTGTTTCGATCCTGCAGTGGGCGTGGGGCATCTTCTCTCCGATCTTCGATCAGCTCGTGCAGTGGTTCACGGACTTTGTCAGCAACTACATCTCACTCCTGCAGACCGCATGGAACGATCTGTGGAGTGCGGCGCAGGCTGTCGCCCAGGTCTTCGTTGACTTCTTCAACAACGTCTTCCTTCCGATTTGGGACGCGGCTGCCACGATCATCTCGGCTGCCCTGGGAGTAATCGGCGGCGTACTCAAGAACGCCTTCGACTTCTTCATGACCGACATCATCCAGCCGTTCGCCACCCTGTTCATTCAGGACTTCGGCGTTCTGTTTGACACGATTGGCGGCATCGTGAAGGGCGCCATGGACATCATCCAGGGCGTCATCCAGTTGGTCCTCGACACGATCACGGGCATCTTCAACGTCTTCGCCGACATTCTCAACGGGGACTGGAACAAGCTATGGAGCGACATCTGCACGCTCGTTCAGAACGTCGCTTCTGACATCGGTTTGATTATCAGTGGCCTGGTGCAGACCATCGTGTCCGTCATCTCGGGCGCGGCTCAGTTGATCTTCAATGGCGCCACGACGGCGTTCAACGAAATCATCACCGTCCTGAAGAGTGTGATCGCCGCCATCTGGAATGGCTCTACTGGTCTGGCTTACGACATCGTCAACAACCTCGTCAACGGCATCGTCAGCCTCGATACGTGGATTTTCAACCAGATCACGTCCTTCATCGCGGCTGCATTCCAGACACTGACCGACCTGCCCTCGACGGTCGTAGACATCGGTGTAAACGTCGTCAAGGGCATCATGAACGGCATCACTTCGATGACGTCTTGGATCGTCTCTCAGATCGAAGCCTGGGTTGACTCTGTCATCCCTGGCCCGATCAAGACGGTCCTCGGCATCAGCAGCCCGTCGAAGCTCATGGCCTCGTACGGCAAGTTCGTCGTGCAGGGTCTCGCCAATGGCATCAACGGAACAGACGATGCCATGACGGCCATGACCAACTACTCCAAGAGGCTCGCCGCAGCGGCCTCCACAGCCGCCTCTGGTGTCGAGTCGGCACTGTCCACGTCGTCCGCCTACAACGCTGGCGACCTGAACGTGACCACGGACTCGACCAAGACAATCAACCTGGCCATCACAGTGAAGTCGCCTGACGGCAGCGTGTCGCAGGTTGACATGGGCACCCTGGCAAGCCTGATCTCCGGGTCGGACCTTGCACATGCCCTGCAGCGTTCAGCAGCGAGTGCATCCTAATGACGACCTCCTCTACCGTCTACTGCTCCAAGGACTCTTCGGCTATCGACTCGTCATCGTCCTCTTGGAACGGAATGGACTCCCACTCGCCGGTTGGGTGGATGGTGGGCAACGCCTATCTGGCCCGATCCTTCATCTACTTCCCCTTCGACTTCACGGGGGTGACCGCGATTGTCTCGGCCACCCTCAACATCTTTGTGGCTCACAAGTCGGGCGGCGGTGACCACTGCTGGGGCGGCAGCGGTTCTCGCAACCTGCAGGTCTACGCCATGACCTCCGACTGGGGCGAGGGCGTGGGCTCCGAAGGAAACTGGACCAACAGCCCGTCGTGGTCGTGGGCCAACCGCGCTGGCGCCTACACAGCTACTGACGGCGCGTCCCTGGCCTTCTCGGGACCGGGCACCGACCAGCAGCACATGACACTCGACGTCACCGCGCTCGTCACAGACATGTTCAACGGCGCAGACAACTACGGTTTCATTCTCAAGAACTCGAACGAGTCCGACCAGGTCTACGGTCTTGAGTTCTACACGCGCCACTACGGCAGCGGCATGACTCCGTACGTCCAGCTCGTCGTCTCTACTAACACGACACCCCTCGCCCCGACGGGCCTGGGTCCGACCGGCAACGCGCTGATCAACAACCTGACCCCGTCGTTCTCCGGCACACATGCCGACGGTGGCGACGGCGACACGATGGGCTCGTACCAAATCCAGGTCTTCAAGGATGACGGCACGACGCTCGTGTGGAACTCCGGCTCCGTGAGCGCGCCCGGTGCCACTGTCTTCTCGAAGCCATATGGCGGACCCTCGCTGACGGGAAACCTCTTCTACAAGTGGCAGGCTCGCACCTGCGATGCATCTGGTGCGTGGGGTCCGTATTCCGCCCTGCAGCGGTTCAAGGTCAACTCCGTCCCGAACGCACCGACGCTGTCGATCAGCGGCACGGCTGCGAACGAGAACACACTGACCCCGACCCTCTACGTCACTCACAGCGACCCGGACCCGAGCGACAGCCAGATGTACGGCTACCGCGTATGCCTGGTCCGAACGTCCGATAGCGCCGTGATGCTTGACACAGGGCAGATCGGATGCACACCGCAGACAACCCTTGCACTCCTGTACGCAGGAACAGCGCTGGCGTGGGGGACCACCTACTCGTGGAACGCGCAGACGAAGGACAGCAACGGTGCATGGGGAGCAATCTCCAGCGTCGTTACCTTCACCACGCATGCTGCCGGTGTGCCGATCTCCCTGCTGCCCACAGGCGGCACGGTCGTCAACAACCCGACGCCTACGTTCACTGGCGCTCGTGCCACTGGCGCGGACTCGCTAACGGCTGCCCAGGTTCAAGTCTACGACTCGACCGGGGCAACGCTGCTCTATGACTCGGGCATGACCGCCACCGGGGTGACAAGCTCTGCGTTTTCTAAGGTCTACCCTGGCAGCCCCGTTCTCGCGTGGAGCACGACCTACACCTGGCGCGCGGCTGTCACAAGCTCCATCGGCGGCGTGTCCGCCTGGTCGGCGCTGCAGTCCTTCGCGATCCCGGCCTCCGGTAACGTCCAGTGCAACGCGCCGCTCGGGTCTCCGATCACGACCCTGACCCCCGCCTTCACCTTCTCTCGCTCGACCAACTACAACGCCTACCAGCTCTCTGTCTACGAAGCTGACGGCGTCACCCTGCACTGGGCCTCCGGTACGGTCTCTGTGACCAGCACTGGCAGCACGAGCTACACCTACGCGGGCACTGCGCTCGTGTGGGGCAACGCCTATCAGTGGCAGTTGCGAGTCAGTTCCGATGGCGGAACGACCTGGGGCAACGGCTGGTCTGGCCTGCAGAGCTTCACCGAAGACGCTGCTGGCATGCCGACCCTCACCAACCCCGTCAACGACTCCTGGCAGACCGTCCTGACGCCGACGTTCACAGGTACGACCAACAACAGCGAAGTCATCTCGACCTATCGCATCGTTGTCTACGCCGCCGACCAGGTCACCGTCCTTTGGGACAGCGGTCAGCTCTCCGGCTCCGGTACGGCCTTCTCAAAGGCGTACGCCGGTAGCAACGCCCTGACCTATGGCGCCCGGTACTACTGGTCCGCCAGCTACGTCAAGGCGTCCGGCGCACCGGGCTCCCTGTCGCCGCAGCAGAGCTTCCACATCAACGCCGCCCCGGGTTCGCCGTCTGGCCTCACGCCTACGACGGGGACCGTCCTAGCCAACACACTCATGCCCGTCTTCTCGGCCAACTTCGAGGACCCGGACAAGTCCCTGTGGGGCGACGTCCCGACCTCGTTTGTCGTCGAGGTCTACAAGAACAGCGACAGCTCCTACCAGTACACCCTGACCTGCACGTCTGGCCTCGTCAGCGGCGTGAACTCCGTGCAGGAGGGAGCGTCTGGCACCGTGAAGACTGGTGCAGGATCGCTCACCTACAACACGGAATACAAGGCTCGCTTCCAGTACACCGACAGCAAGGGTGCTGTAGGTGCGTGGTCGGCGTACGTCGTCATCCGTCCCTCCGTGCCCCCGACTGTCTCGTTTGTCACGCCTGGCTCAACCGTCACCGCCCCTGGCTTCAACGTCACCTGGGCCTACGGGTCCACCTATAGCATCACTCAGGGCGCGTATCAGGTGACGCTCATTCGCAAGTCTGACTCGGCACCGATCTACGACACCGGTCTGGTGTCCTCTAGCGCACCGTCGTGGCCATTCCCGTCCGGCTACCTTGTCAACGGCACCGTCTACACGATCTTCCTGACCGTGTGGGATACCGATGGCCTGCAGTCGAGCACGGTGTTCAAGGACATCACGACATCTTGGACGCCACCTGCGGCACTCACAGGAGCCTCTACGACCGCCATGGACGCAGGCATCCTCGTGGAGTGGGACCAGTCGAACCTGTCTCCGACTGACTTCGCCTACTACCAGGTCTACCGGAAGGAACTCTAATGGGCGACTGGGAACTCTACGCTCAGCTTCCAAACCTGACATCCACCGCGTTCACGGACTACATGGCTGGTATGAATACGAACTACCAGTACAAGGTCACCGTGTTCAAGGCGGTCGCTGGTGACGTGGCTATCGAGTCCAACCCGTCGGACGTGAATACTGCCGTCATCAGCGACGACATGTGGTACGTCATCGGTGCTGACGGCGACCCGTCGCACATGTTCGAGTTGCCAGTCACCGTGGAGACACACACCGAGCCCATTCAGCAGGAAGTCTTCGAGCCCCTTGGCTCAAACCGCAAGACCATCGTTCGCGGAAAGGTCCTCGGGGCTGAGGGAACCATGACCTGCCTCTGGACTGACTCGCAGCGCGTCCTGGCAATGACGCAGATCGACTACATCAAGAACAACGCCGGTCCTCACATTCTCAAGTCTCCGTTCGGTGACGTGTGGCGTGTCGAGTTCGCCGGTCCCGCCAAGACCTACCAGCCCGGAGGCGCAATCTCTGTGGACCTGGCATGGACAGAGGTTCAGTAAGTGCAGACCCTCAGCCCGACATTCATCGCGGCGATCAAGTCGCCGGTTCATACGATTGCTATTCGCATGACGGTTCTCGACACAAGCGGGAACCCGGTGCCGGGCGGTGTCTTTCACGACGTCTCCTACACAGCAGACTCCACGGGCATCATGACCGACGGTTCCGTCGATCTCGACATCACCCGTGGAGCCCGTCGCACCTTTACGGCGTCTCTGCTGAATGACAACGGAGAATGGGCACCCCAGGCTGACTGGTCGGGCCTGTTCTACGTCAACCGCATGATCCGACTCGAACGCGGCATCCAGATCAGCGAGAACACCTACGAATACGTCACCATCGGCACCTTCTACATCGACACCGCCGACATCGCGATTGAGAAGAACATGAGCATGATCGCGCTGGCGGGCACGGATGGATGGAAGAAGCTGGCCACGTCTCGGTTTGGATACGCGAAGACATACGCCAAGAACACCAACGTGAACGTCATCCTCAAGGACCTGGCTTCCTTCGCCGGGATCACGAAGCTCGCGCTCGACGACCTGAACACGCGCACCACCGCAGCGAAGCAGCTAAGCGTCGCCCTTGCGGTAGAGCGCGATCACGAGTTCGGCGACATCGTCAGCAACCTTGCGACCACCTTTGGCATCTACATCTACTTCGACCCGTTCGGACGGATGGTCAGCTCGGAGGTCCCGCAGCCGGGAACGACACAGCCGTGCTGGGTGTACGACCCCTCCGACAACAACAACCTCCTGACAGTCAAGGCGTCGTACAAGGACGACCTGTTCTTCAACGCAGTCCTGGTCTACGGCACTGGCAACAAGAACCATCCAGTTGTCAGCAACCGCGCAGACACGGACCCGCGATCTCCTACGAACGTGAACGCCATCGGGCGTCGCACCGACTACTACGAGACAGACACTATCTCCACGCAGGCCCAGGCTGACGCCTGCGCCAACAAGCGATACACCGACAACATGGCAGTCACGGAGGACATTCAGTTGGAGACGATCTGCAACCCGGCCTTCGAGGGTGGCGACATCATCACCGTCAGGGAGCCGAGCTTCTCCAACCTGAATAGCAACTACATCGTCCGGCAGCTCAGCATTCCACTGTCGAGCAGCCGCATGACGATCAAGTTGGAGCGGACAAGGAACGTCTACTAATGGGACTGAGCCAGATCGACGCCAACACCATCATCGCCGTCATGGACCAGCGCATCGACGCCAACACCGCCTCGGGCGCCAACGTGGAGTACACGTACGGGATTGTGCAGGCCAACGACGGCCAGCACGCCTCTGTGTTCCTGTACGGGGAGTCTGACCCGTCCAAGGTGTCCACCGGCTTCGAGCTTCCCAACGGCATCTACCCTGCGGTGGGCGATGCCGTGCGTGTCGGCATGGACGTTGTTCGTGGGTCTAGGTGGATCGACGGAGTCTATCCCGCCACTGACTACCCGAAGATCGCATGGGATCAGACGGGCGGGCGCTTCCTTGTCGGCAATGGCACGGTTGCTCCGGCTGGGCAAGGTGCCCTTTCGCCGTTCGCCCTGACGCTGCTGGATGACCTGACGGCAGCGGCGGCGCTGGCCACCATAGGCGCTCAGGCCGCAGGCAGCTACCAGCCCCTCGACACGGACCTGACAGCCATCGCCGCACTGGTCTCAGCGGCAGACAAGATGCCGTACTCGACCGGCTCAGGCACGTGGTCCCTAGCGGCCCTCACGTCGGCAGCGCGTTCGTTGCTTGACGACCCCGATGCCGCAACCATGCGTTCCACGCTCGGTCTCGCAATCGGGACCAATGTCCAGGCGTACAACGCCAACCTGGCAGCGGTCGCCGGGCTCGTGTCCGCTGCCGACAACGCGCCCTACTTCACAGGCTCCGGCACCGCATCGCTCATGGCAGTGACGGCTGCGGCTCGGTCGATCCTCGACGACGCCGACATTCCGACCATACGCACGACACTCGGGCTTGGCACCGGCTATGCCGAAGCAGCTCTGGTCAACGCGCTGAATATCACGCCCGCCAAGGTGACGGCTACGGACGTGGTTACTAGCACCAAGGGCATCAAGTTCCCGTACGCCCCCACTCAGTATGTCTGCTCGTCTAGCCTTACATGCACGACATCCTTTCAGGACATCGCTGGATGCACGACGGGTGCCTTCACTCCCTCGGTTGCTGAGTATGCCCTGGTCACCGCTGTCGTCAACGTGACGTCGGGCTCGGCAACAGGTGCGTCCTTCCACTGCGAACTGATGGTGGACGGCGTCCTCGTGGCCACGCCCGAGCTTGCATGGGCGGTCGCCGCCACGGGCTACATGAACACGCTGAGCGGCTTCTGGATCATCCCCTTGTCGTCTGGCGTGTCGCACACAATCAAGCTACAGGCCAAGTACACCACGGCGGTGTTCACGGTCAACTCGGCCAGCACAACGCTGACCGTCCTTCGTCTGGCGCAGTAAGGGAGGAGACCATGTCTCAAGTAACCGCAGAGCTTCTCTTTCAGAAGATAGGCATGCTCGTCGTCGAGAACGAGATCAAAGACCTGACTATCAAGAAGATCACCACCGAGCGCGACCAGCTCGTCCAAATCCTCCAAACGCCCCCCGTCTTGGAGAAGGACGTCAAGGCTCCCAAGCCCACGGCCTAGCGACCACCAGGAGCCCCATGAACAGGGCGTCATGGGGCGCAAATCCATTTCGCGTGTCCCTGCCCACTCTGTCAGGACCGATGCTCTCAGGGCTTCCTAGAGCGTCTCAGCTATCGGCGCACCAGGAGCCCTCAATGATGACTCAGGAAGACTTCGAGAACGGAGGAAAGCCCACGTTCCGAGACCTCTACAAAGCGGTGGACGATCTCCGCAAGGAGCAGGGCGCCAACCTCAAGGACCTGCGCAATGAACAAAAGCAGGACCTTGCGGACATGGAAGGCAGGCTGCTCAACGCGTTCAACAACTTGAAGGATGAGTTTCGGAGCGGGATCGCGGACAACGCCAAGAGGATCGCAGAACTCGACTGCAGTGGGACGGCTGCGTTGGTGGCTCATCTTGAGGCTACTCGATTGGAGAAGGCCAGGAACGAGGGACGCACGGAAGTCCTGACCTGGGTCGCCAAGATCGCATCGTTCCTGGCTCGCCACTGGCAGGTCATCCTCGTCGTGATCGTCGCCCTTGCCGCCACCATCGCAGACATCGACATCAGTTGGATCGGAAACCACTAGAAAGGAGCCCTATGGGCACCATCTATCGTCCACCCTTTGCACCCTACTGCCAGCGCAAGGAAGCGAACGACCCTGTCGTCGCATTCCGCAAGCACTGGAATGGCTGCTGGTGCTGGACCCTCGCACGCGGGATCGACGGCACCACTGGCGGCGCTGTCCACGGCCTGGACGAGGACGACGTCCGCAGCGCGAGCGGAAAGCCGGACCACGGCCTCTCGACCGACAGCGGCACTCTTGCAGATCAGATCAGGGCTCTTGGGGTCCTTGCCCCGAAGGGCACCTGGTACTCGTCTCGTCCGACCAAAGAAGAGTTTCGCGCCCACCTGGCAGGTGGCGGCATCGCCATCATGGCTGGCTGGGAGTCGGATGCCCCGGCGAGCGACAAGGCATACGATCCGCACTTCTACGAACTCAAGAACGCGGACGGGCACAGCAACTTCTGCCAGGGCGTCGGCGACGGAGCCCACGTCATTTGGGGCAATCCCGAGAAGCCCGTCGCAGACAAGGAACCCATCGTCCCCATCGACGCAGCCCTCGCATTCGTGTGGGCCGCGCAGAACCGCGCTGCCGACCGAGTCGAAGCGCTGCTTCTCAAGTCAGTCGTCATTCCTGATCCCATTCCGTACATGAAGGAGGGCATCGTGCCTACCGCAGTTGATCCCATTCGCATCCTCGACACCCGGGCCAACGTCGGCCTCGAAGGCGAGTTCGCCTCTGGCGTGGCTCGCTCGTTCAAGGTCGCTGGCGCCAACGTGATCCCGGCCAACGCCACGATCATCGTCGGCAACGTGACGGTGACAGAACAGGCTGGTGGCGGCTTCCTGGCTGTCACGCCCACCCCACAGAACGCCCCGAAGACCTCGACGCTCAACTTCCCCAAGGGCGACAACCGCGCGAACGCGGTCTTCTGCGCGATCAACACGGACGGCACGGTGTCGATCACCGTTGTCGGGACCAAGGCGCATGTCATCTTCGACGTAACCGGGTGGTTCACGCCCACCGTTTAGGCTAAAACAAAACGAGACGCTGACCGCTCTGGCCAACGTCTCGTATACAGACTTCTACCTCCCGGGCCTGCAGGCTTCCTCCCCTTGCAGGTCCGGGTCTTTTTCTTTGCCCTCGACGTACCATACCGAGGGATGCGCGAGCTTGAAAGCGATGAAGTCGTCTGCGGCCTTGTCGATGCGGGCCTTCTTTTCCTCGGGCGTTTCGTTGCGGGTCATACCACGCGGAGCCCGAACGGATTGTTGGTGCGCTTGGGTGGAGTCAGCGATGTGTTGTTCTTCTCGTTGGTCTGCGAGTTGACGAGCTTGTTCCGGTTGCACTGCTCGTTCCTCTCGAAGTGCGCATCCAGGCCGGGCCTGCTGTAGGCGCGCTCTCCACACCAGGGACAGACAAAGTACCCGTAGCCCGGGTTCGGTATGAGCTTGAGGGTCATTCCCCTGATGCCTTGATGGTATCGGTGAGTAGGGCGCGAGCGGCGATATACGGGTCCGTCTCGCGGTCGGAAACTGCGATGACGCGCTGCAGCGCCTCCACCCACTCCGTCAGCTCGCTTTTCAGCCTCTCTACCCTAGCCCGTTCCTCGGCTAGTTGGGTGGCGAGGGAGTTCAGTTCATCCACGACGGGGGCGTAGTCTCGGGTGAATGTGGCATCCTCCGGTTCGCCTCCGTCGGTCATGATCTCGGACCCGTCGCTTGCGCGAATGAGGGAACACCGGTCGTCGTCCCACTCACTCCACTTCTCAGCAGGGCGGACTTCGTAGTAGGTCATAGCTACCCTTTCACGACGCCAAGGGGCGTCATCTTGTGGACGGGCACGATCAGATCGACGCTGTCCGCCATGACCTGCTCGATGTCCTTGTAGGCGCCGGGATGCTCGTCGATAGCCTCGGACGCGCGCCCGCCCATCTGGATGTTCCGAGAACCCATGAACGTCGCGAGGTTCTCCAGCTCGCCAGCCTCGTAGCGCCGCTTGGCGTCGTTGCGCCCCATGGCGCGACCAGCTCCGTGCTGGCAGGTGTTGTACGAGTCCGGGTTGCCGAGACCCTTGGCGATGTAGCTCGACGCGCCCATGGAGCCGGGGATCAGGAGGATTTCGTCCTTCCGAGCCCGGATCGCACCCTTGCGGTGAACGATGCCGTTGACGCCGAAGTGGTTCTCCCAGGCCGCGTAGTTGTGGTGGACGTTGACCTCCACCTTCGGCGAGCACGGGAAGTCGCGCAGGACTTCGATGACCTGGGCGAGCATGTGAACTCGGTTCTGCTCAGCCCACGCCAGACCGAAGTTCATGGCATCCACGTAGTTCGAGTTCTCCTCGGTCCCTGCGGGGAAGAACGCCAAGTCCTTTGTCGGCAGCGGGGTGCGATACCGCTCGCACAGCTCGACCGCCTGCTTGTGGTAGAAGTCACCGATGCGCTTGCCCAGTCCACGGCTGCCCGAGTGGAGCATGACGTAGACGTAGCCAAGCTCGTCAGCTTGCAGCTCGATGAAGTGGTTGCCACCACCGAGCGTGCCCATGGCGTCGAGCGTCTCGTCGAACCACTGCCACTCGACGATCTCGTCGTCGAGCATGTCCTTCGCGAAACGCTCGCCCCAGTCGATCTTCATGGCCTTGAGCAGCTTGTCGCCGTTGGGCGAGTCCTGGTTGGCGTGCTTCGAGAAGCCGGTCGGCACGCGCTTGGCGATGCCGTCGAGGATCAGCTTGATCTCGGGCTTACTCAGGTCTTCCTGGCGCATGCCGGTGGACAGGAGGGCAACGCCGCATCCGATGTCCACGCCAACCGCGTTCGGGATCACGGCACCGTCCGTGAAGATCACGCCGCCAATCGGCATACCGAACCCCTGGTGGGCGTCAGGCATGAGGGCGATGTGGTGGACGTTGCAGGGCAGGTTCGCCAGATTGCGCGCCTGCTCGAGCGCCCCGTCTTCGACCTGGGACGCGTAGCACTTTACGGGAAGACGCCCGTCAGTGAGAACTCGCATGTGCTTCATTCTCCTTCGTGTGAGTTTGTGATGCGTGGATTATGCCACAGGGTCGTTGACCCTGGCCAGTATGGCCAGCATGCGTTCTTCGATGTTGTTGGCCAGCGTGTCTACGCGGTAGTTCCTGCCGTCCTTGTCCCACACTTCGCCGTGCTCCTCCGAGATGATCTGCTTGACCATATCCCGCAGCGCGTCCCCAGCGCCGCCCTCCTGCGCCACGTCGGAGGTTGCAGACGGCGGTCTGTCGTCGTTGCCAACGGCCCTCTCGACGAAGGACACGAGGGCCATCGCCTGCCAGGCGACATGCGCCATGTGGCTCAGGCCAGACTCGGGATCGACGTCTTCGCCTGCCCAAAAGAGCATGGCGTGTCGCATCATCGCATTGAAGCTGAGAGACCAGTCGTAGCCCTTGAGGAAGTTGTGGGCCGCGTACTTGTTAGCGCCCATGCCCGCGACCCGGCCAACCTCAATGAGGGCTACCGGGTCGAGCGCGCCGATCTGACAGAGCTTCTTGCCCTTCTGGCCACCCGTGGCCTCGTTGGTGATGCGCGTCTCGGTATCGTGCAGGTCCTTCAAGGGGACTCCTCTCTATGGCTTGAAGCTCGGCTGCAGGTAGAGCCAACGCAGGAACCCCAGCGTGTTCATCTGCCTGTGCGTGAATGGCTTGTAGGGTCGCGCTTCTAGCGCGGTAACGAGACGGGCATGCAGAATGGGGGTCCGAACGACCTTGCCATCGATCACGATTGGGGCCTCTGCATCAACTCCGATGTCAGCGAGCGCGATCTCGCCGAGAACGCGATCCCATGGCCCCTCGTCGTCGTATGCCTCCTGTCCGTCCTCCGCAAGGTAGAAGCGCCGGACATAGAACAGCTCGGGTCCGATGTCCACTACTAGCCTCGCATCCGGCGAACGATGCCGATGACAAGTACGACAGGCCAGGCGAAGCACCAGGGGTAGTCCTCCCACGCGGAGGGCTGACACACGACGGTGGCCATCGACGGATGACGGTCTGTCCAGACCAGGATCAGGAACGTGGACACGCCAGATGCGTAAATGACCGCCAGTGTGATTGCAAGAGCAGCCAGCCAGAGCATCATGCCGTCGTCACCTTTCGCTTGCGCGTGATCGGGATAGGCCCTTTCTGAATGTCTCCGACCAACTCCGGGTTCAGGACTGGCGGAACTACGGGCTCCGTCTCGAACGCGACATGTTTGACGACGACCCTGCCCTCCGTGTCAACGAGGAGGTCCGTCTCCATGATGACGATGATCGGGAGGTCGCTGACTTTCTCCCAGTACCGCTGAACGAGATCGATGTATTCCTCGGTCCACGCCTCAGGCGTGACCAGCACCCAACCACGATTTTCTCTCATGAGTTGAGCGCGGATCATGCTCACAGCTTGGCTCCCTTCTTGCAGTTGCCACAGAGAGTCGTAGATGGCGTCTTGCGAAGCTGACCGCTTGCGAGCAGATCGGCCTGGTATTCCTCTGGTGTCGCGGTGTCACCTGGGTAGTCCCAGGGCCAGATGTCATGCCCGCACGCCACCGGGATCGCCCAGCCGTAGGCATTCTTGTACGGGAGCCCGATGACGCGGTGGCACTTGCGACCCGTCGTCCGATACGCTTCGTACCAGAGTTGCTTCGAGAGACGCGCCGAGGCGACGTCCATGACCTCGCGCCAGTCACCGTTGAAATGTACGGCCTTGTCGTCGATGTACAGCTCGGCTGCAACCTTCTCCGACGTCATTTCGCCCATCACGAAGGTGGGTGCTCCGCGCAGGATCGTGTCCGTGACGTACCGTCGCTGATCAGCCAGGAACTCAGCGACCAGGTCGTAGTCGTTCCCGACCACGGAGATCGCCCACTGCTGCGACATGCGACTTGTCCAGATGACTACCTTGTAGCCCGCCTTCTGAAACCCCAGAAGCGCCTCGGCTGCGCCGGGGAGAAGCTCCTTGTCGCCCATGAGTGGACCCCACGGTACGAGGGTCGCATCGAAGTCGATGCAGACGACCTTGTCCGCGACGGGCGAGTGTCCGTTGGCCATGCCGTAGTCGTGCTGTTCGCCAGGCAGGCCGGACACGAGCATCCCGTCCTCGCGGATCACCGCTGCGGGGCTCATCGAGCTTCCAGGCGCCACGAGGCGTTGAAGAAGTCTTTGGTGGCGTCGTCAAGATCGGCCAGGTTCTGGACCATAGTCTCGCTGGTATACGGGGCGCACTTGATCCACTCTCCGCCGATTGCCATGACGACATCCATGAGCTTGACCAGCTCAGCGTTGAACGACCGAGCCTCCGGTGTGGGAAGCTCCAAGGTCCCTGTGGTCGCTGTCATGCTTCCTCCTCTTCCCACGACCAGACGAACCAACGTCCGAACCAGTCGATGCTCTTGGTTGCCTCGTCGAACGCATCCTCCACGTCTTTGCGGTGGACGTTGAAGTGCTCAGCGAGCTTCTCCTCCCACCACACGCGGTTGTGGATGCACACGTGGGTCTTGTCGTTGTCTTCCGGGCCAGCCGCGCCTGCAAACGGGTGATCGTCGGGAATGACGATGCCGGTCTTCAGGACGAGCAGGCCACCCTCTACCAGGACGCGTCGCATTTCAGCGAGCACCAGGTCAACCTCGTCCTCGGGCACGTGCTCAAGGAACTCGAACCCGCAGACCACGTCCGCCTCGCCGTCCGAATAGTGCCACGGATCAGCCGCATTGTGCTGCGCGATAAAGTCCGCTACGCCGGGGGCGCAATGCGTGATGGCGTACTCGCTGATGTCGAAGCCGGAGGCGTTCCAGCCGAAGTCGATTGCCGTCCTCACGAACCAGCCCTTCGAGCATGCCGCCTCGACCAGACGACACCACTGGTCTTCGCAGAAGTGATCGATCACGCCCAGGACATCGGGCCAGTGCGGGTCATTGGCGTAGTTGTGGTAGTTCGAGCCTTCGCCCCGTTCCCAGTAGCCTTCGCCATACGAGTCGGAGCGCATCTTGCTCACAGGCCGATCCTGTCAGCGACGCGCGCCCAGGCGAACATGATCTTCCAGTAGATCGCGTCAGTGAATGCGACGATGGCGCTGGCCATACCTTCGGTCATGTCTGCCTCCTTTGCTACCAAGTTGGTAATGGCTAGTAGTTCCTCTGCAATGAGGAACACTGGACTCGTGGCCTTTGAGTCGTACTCCATCCACACGCGCCGGTAACGAAGCTGCAGGCACGAACCATGGCGATCTCGTTGGATGCGAGGCAGTGCTCCTCAATGGAGAGGAAGGGTGAGGGGCGAGGAAGTGGTGGCGAACTCGCCCCTCGGATGATGCGACTAACTGGCGGGAGCGATGACCGGGGTCGGCTCAGGCTGCACGGTGACCGTGGTTGTCGGTGCGGCAGTACGCCCTTCGTTGAAGGCGTCATAAACAGCCGCTTCGATGGCCGCGTCGAGAACTGCCGGATCGAAGTGAACGCCGGTTCCGTTCAGCGCCGTGGCGAGCGCGGTCATGGCGTATTCCTTCTTGTCCACCGCCATCGCGTTGATGTCGATGCCCTGCTGCTCAGCGGCACGGACGACCGTCGCGGCAAGCTCCTGCAGGATCGCGATGTCCTGGCCCGTCGTGTGCTTCGAGATGAAGCCGTGCGCGGCAGTGGCGATGGCGCCGACGATCAGGGTGATGACACCGATGATCAGGTTCGAGAATAGGGTCGTGTCCATTCGTTTCCTTTCCTTGCTTCTTCGCTGGCGATCTTCTCGTACAGCTCTTGGACGAGGTCGGCGAGAAGGCTGCGATCAATGAAGTCCGGCGCTCCGAACACTTCATCAACGTCGATCCGACTCTCGACCATGAGGGACTGACCGGTGTCTCCGTAGTCCTTGATGACCTGCAGGTGCAGGATGGGCTTGGCGATGTCAGAGGGTTGTTGGCCAAGCTGGTTGCACCAGTCTACCACAACAATGCCTAGATCGCCAACCCGCTTTTGGCCCATGATTTCCCCTATTGCTCGGGCAGCCTCGGGGGCGAACCGACGAGCACGGGTGAGCACGGCGGGCCGATTGCCGTACTCAAACACGCGAACAGCCATGCCTTCGCTCATGCGAAGCCTCCCACGTGACAGTGATAGACGGTGTTGTCCACCGCGTCGTCGTGGGCCAGGGAGCGCCCAAGCGACTCCAACAGGGCGACGATGCCCTCCCTGCACTCCCCGACCGTCTCGAACGAGAGCGCCTTCACGAAGTCAAGCGGCGTGGACGGGCCTAGCGAGTCCCACTCGTTCGCCACTGACGCCAGGTAATACGCGTTGATGGCCTCGGGGTCGAGGTTGACGAACTTCTGCAGCCCGACACGCTTCGTGCCCTGCGGAATGACGCCGATCTCAGTAAGCCACCGAAGGATTGACTCATTCTCGCGCGAAGACTCAGCTTGCTCCCTAAGGTAGGAGAGCGCGTAGGTCTGACGACGCCATGCCACATTCTTCAAGACTGCCTCCATTCATGAGATGCAGGTTTACGTCCTTGCCCCTAACGGGCCGTGCTCGGAGGCATTTCTCCCCGAGAACAGACATTGCCGTGGCGCTTCCCTTGTCACCAGGTTCGTCGGCGTCCCACGCCATGTAGACCTTGCGGGTCCAGAGAAGGTCGAGAGCCCAAAGCTCCCACTGCTCCTTTGTAACCGAGGCGCCAGGTATGCCGCAGACCGCGACCTCGTCGCTAACCTGACGGCGTAGCATCTCCGACCAGACAGCGTGCGTGTCGCTCTCGCCTTCACAGACGATCACGATGGGCTTACTGCGGATGTCGTCGATGTTGTAGATGGCTCGCTTGCCGCCCTTCTCTGCGTCCTTGTGCCCGTCCGGGTAGCGATACTTGATTGCGGTGCAACGGCCATCCGTGAAGTACGGCATGCTGATCTTCACGCCGTCCCATCCGAGGCGGAACTTCCCGAAGACCTTGCTGTGAAGCTGCTTGCCGTTGATGTAGTCGATGATCGCCTGAGGCGACTCAGTGCGGGCCGCGATGTGCAGCTTGATCGCCTTGTCCGTGAAGTCTGGCGGTTCCTCGAAGTACGGGCTGGACGATGCCAGGCGGGCCGCTCGAAGAGCCAACTCGGCGCTGTCTAGTTCTCCGTCGCAGATGCGGGCCAGCTTCTGCAGCGAGCCCTTCTCTGTACAGGAGAAACAGAGCCAGAGTCCGGTGTTCAAGTTGATCGAGAGGCTTGGTCTCCGGTCCTCGTGGAGCGGACAACGCACCATGGCGTTCTCCCCGCGCTCGGGAACCGGGTGGCCCAAGACGTCCTCGACCAGGTCCGTCATGGCGTATCTCAAAAGAGGCTCTCGATGCAGGCTAGGACCATGTCGTCGCCGTCGTCCTCGTCTTGGATCGCACCGATGGCGTACAGGCCATCGATGATTTCGTACTGCCAGCCGCTGTTGCCGAAGGGGCGCTTGCCGCTGAACCCCTCCCCCTCGACCCACACCTTGACCAGGAGCCGCCCGAGAAGCTCTTTGAGGGTGACCTGCTCGCCGTCGAACTCGAACGAGTACGAAAGCGCGGTCACGATCTCTAGCTCATTGAAGGTCTTCACGGCTCAGGCACCACGTCGGAGATGTCCCGCTCGTTCTCCTCGCGGTAGTCACCCATCGTGTCGTAGAACCGCTCGCCGATGTCGTCAGCGAACTCCGAGACGAAGGTGTCGTAGTCGGAGCCGTCGATCTGATCCATCAGCTCCTCATCCACCCAGGCGGTGTAGTAGCCAGTCTCGTCCTTGCGGATTTCGACTGTTTTGACGCTGCCGTCGTAGTCCAGCTCGACGTAGCCCGCGTAGACGATGTCGTTACCCAAGGTTGATGCCTGCCTTTCGTGCGCAGCGAGTGCAGAGAGGCATCGGCATGTTTTCTATGCCGTGCGCATACAAACGCTGCTTGACTGCCTTGAAGATGAGGGTCTCGTCCGGCTTGCCGTAGTTTTCCCAGTGTCCCCAGTCGCGACCGCCAGCGATGAGCTTCCCGCCCTGGTGGCAGATCGGATCGCCCTCGAACTGGATCGCGGCTTCACGCACTACCCAGTACGGCCTGCCGTCCCCTCCGATGCGGGTCGTCTTTTCAAGTCCGAACGTGGTTGCTACGAGGTTCTCGACGACGTGCCACACGCCGCCATACTTTGACTTGTTGAAGATGAAGTCCAGCTCTCCCATGTCAGCCCTCGATGCAGCGGTCGAGGTCGATCATGAAGGCCGGAAGACGACGCGTGGTCAGGTCCACAAACTGCGTCCCCTTCCAGTTGATGCCGTCGAGCCAGCCCTTGTCTTCGAGCCGGGTCAGGACCTCGCCGAGGGCGATCTCATGGTCCTCTGCGACCAACTCGCCGTCGAAGTAGAGGCCGGTCCAGTCCCCGCCCTCGTCACGGACGATCTCGACTGTCGGCGCGCTCACTGGACCACGCAGGTCGAGCAGGCCACTCGTGTCTTGGCGTGACGAATGATCTCCGCAGCCTCCCACGAGAACCTGGTCCCCGCCGCGTGGATCGCCCGACTTCGCGCTGAGACGCGGATACCGTCCGACTCAGCACGGACGTCTACCCATTTCCACGAGCGGAGCAGCTCCTTGGCTTCCTTCTGCTCGTCGGTCTGCTTCATTGTCATGGTCGAGCCTCCTTCCGTGTTGGCCAGCGATGTAATGACTCATTCTCTCACAGGTGGCCTGGCCGTGTCAAGCGGCTAGTTGGCCAGCGAATACCTGGCCTGATCGAGCAGGATTTTGGTCGCGCGGTTGAGCGCGGAGCCGACGAGCCTCTGATCGTCCTTGCTCAGGGCCTCAAAGTCCGAGGCTCCCTCGCGCACAACGTCAGCGTACATGGCACGCATGACTGCTCCCGTGTTCTCGACCAGCAGCGCATCCTCACGGCCCTCGGCGTTGCCCTGCTGAACGCGCAGGTCTTCGTCGATGATCGCGAGCACGTGCTCTAGGCGGGTCATGGTCGCGTAGTCGGCGACGAACGCGTTCACGGTCGTCAGGTCCGGCATGACGCGATCCGCCTTCGCGTAGGCGCGCTCGCTGAACTCCGGTGACTTGAACTTGGCGATCAGAACGTGACCGTACGTGTCGAGGCACGGCGGACTGCTCGCGATGCAGATGCCCTCACGAACGTGCTCGGGGTCGAGGACCGACTTGGCCGTGCGCCACGTGTTGAGCGTGCCCAGGTCGGGCACGTCGCTTCCGAGCCAGATGAGCGGCACGGTCTTCATGCAGAGCAGATCGCAGAACTGCGCCAGCGAATGCCAGCCGACCAGCTTGCCATTCACCATGAGACCGAAGGCGTAGAAGGTCTTCTCGCCGTAGTCGATGCCCTTCTGGATGCCCTTGCCAGCCCACTCACCGAACATGGTCTCGCCCGGCTGTAGGTCCTGCACGTGCATCTTGGCGTAGCCCAGGAAGCCCTGCGTGCCGTCCTCGGGCCACGTTTCGGGATGGCCCGTCACGAGGACCTGGTTGCGACCGCCCGCCCAGCACATACCGTCCTCGGTCTTGCCGAAGCGCGCGTTGAAGCCGTGCAGCTTCTCGGTGATGTACCACAGTGGTACACCGTCGCTGTTGGGCACCTGCGATCCTTTGAGGAACCCAGGCATGTCCTTGAGGACACGGTCCAGGTTCTCCAGGTGCGGCCAGACCGGGAAGGTGGCGTGAGAGGACTCAGCCACGCTCGACTACCTGGCCGCTGCACAGGGCGAAGGCAGCGAGCCGCAGAACGCACTCGATGCTGCAGAGAAAGTAGTCGTGGGCGGGCTCTTCCTCCACGTTCGGAACGCCGTCTTCGATGCTCACCAGGGTGCCCTGGTAGAGGTTGACGGCCTTCTCGCCGGGCAGGATCAGCTTGCCGCACGCCTCGCAGACGAGCGCGGGTCCGGTGATGACTTTCACTTCTTGTCCCCTTTCTGACAGTGCGGGCACGAGGGCTCGTACTTGGTCCAGCCGCAGTTCTCGCAGTAGCCACCGTCGGCTTCGGGGAACTCGCAGTTTGGGCAGGCTTCGATGGAGAAGGCGGGATGCGCGAGCTTCACGCCCCACACCCGCCGAGGCTTGGATGCCTCAGCAGGTGCAGAGTCGAGAAGTGCGCTGTCTACGCGCTGAATGTCCACAGTGGCGGGCAACTAGCCCGGGAAGCCGAAGTCGGCCTCGTCGCCGAAGATGTCAGCGGCCTTCGCAGCGAGGGACTCGCCAGGCATCGTGGCGCGAGGGGTCGAGGCAGCAGCGATGTCCGCAGCCGCGTCGCCAGAGGCAGGACGGCCACGTCGGCGCGTCTTGATCGGCTCGTAGCCAGCGACCTTGTTCTGCTTGACGCCCTTCTGGTTGGTCTTGATCTTGACGATGGCGATGAGGCGCTTGCCGACCAGCTCCTGCCAGTCCTCGAAGTCGATGGCTTCGGTGGGCGCGAGCCCGAACGCGGCGGTCAGGAACTGGCGACCCTTCGAGGGCATCGTTCCGCCCTGACTGAACCCGAGACGACTGATCTCCGGGTAGTCGAACAACAGGCGGTCCTGCTGGGGAACGTCGTCCACGTCCACGACCTCGGAGCCGTCCTCGAAGCTGATCACTGTCAGCTTGCAGGCGCCCACGTCGCGCAGGGCACCGTTGTTGAAGGTGTCCGGCTTGTTCTCCACCTTGAACTCTTTGATCTCGACGAGGTAGCGATCCTCGGGCATGAGCGTGAAGTCCCCACCGGAAGCATCCTGCTCAGCCTGACTCTTGACTCGGGGCACGTGGTCTCCTTTCCTCTGTAAGCGTGTTGGGGTGACTCGTTGTAGGTCAACTATACCATGGCTCGTCAACCCGGTTTTCATGCCCACATGTTGGCGTGTTGGCACGTATACAAGGTATACATGTAGACATGTAGGCATCCTGGCCTTCCCGGCCCGTCTGCGTCAGCATAGCACATGGATGCAACCCGGTGTGGCCAAAACCCAGTTGGCCCACTGTGGTAGGATAGAGAAGCGAGCGGCTCCCCCGTGGAGGCCGCGTCAGGGGCTCCTGCCCCGCCCAACGCCCAGGAGCGCCGAGCGTCAGTCCTGTCCTTGACGGCCAGAAAGACGTCCCGTGCCTCCTGGGCTACCCAGCAAGAAAGGAGGGTCTATGCCGAAGTTCGGTGACCCGATCATGGACGGTGAGAGCTATACCGCCTTCGCGCTCCGCGCGGTCAAGGACCAGGCGATCATCGAGGCGCGCGGTGAGGGCTGCGTCCTCGTGCGGGTCGCACCCTGGGTGCTCCCGGCTGTCGTGATGTACAACGCTGCCGGCCAGCGGGTCTATATGTCTGTGGCGGGGCCTGACGACACGGGCATCCACGACCTGATGCTCAAGGCCGAAGACGCGGGAATGACGGTCGTGCCGACTGCCGACGTCGAAGACCTCAAGCGGACTCTGCGCGAGTTCACCGACTTCGTGTCCGAGCACGATGCCTCCCTGGTGGACGCGTTCGTGTTCATCAAGAACCGGATGTCGGCTGACGAAGCTGTAGAGCGTGGCGGATGAGTCCCCAGGTCGGATGGCGCGATCCCGCAAGTGGTCGCGAGGAACCCTTCGAGTATTGGCTGTCCGAGGCCGAGGCTTACGGCGCCGCCTTGGACATGCCCTACGAAATCCTGGCTGGCCTGCATGCCCAGCTTGACCGCAGCGGTCGTCCTGAGGGCATCTCTGCAACGATGCTGCTCGGCTGCGCACGGAAGGCGTACTTCGACACGAAGCTCGACTACTACGCCGAGCCTCTTGAGAACTGGGCTGCCTTCCGGGGCACGCTCGCGCACTCGATCATGGAGAAGTTCGCTCCGCAGGATGCGCTCGTCGAGCAACGCTACTGGCGCCTGCATGAAGGTGTCGCGCTGTCTGGCCAGATCGATACCTGGCGCATCATCGGCGCTCCTGTCGAGCTGACGCTCGAATGGCACTACTGGCTGCAGGCGTGCTTCGAGGCCGAGCAGGCTGGCCTGCCACTGCCTCCGCAGCCCGTGTTGCCGCCGGGTGCGCGCTTCCTTGTCCGTGACTGGAAGACCAAGCACGAGCTTCCGACGTACACGTACCTGTTCGCCGGGCACCAGAAGCAGGGCAACCTCTACAACTGGCTGCTCCGTATCCCGAAGGGCCTGTCGGACACTGAGTTCATCTACATCACGATGCAGGGCGTCAAGATCATGAAGCTGTTCAACGGCGGCACGTACCGCAACGGTCGTGCGAAGCCGGAACAGTATTGGACGCCGAAGCAGACAGCGGACTTCCTTGACGACCGCCTACTGACCCTCGCGGCCAGCCAGAAGCGCGACAAGCCGATCCCGTATGGCAAGGTGCCCGACGACGATCTCTGGAATTGCGCCTACTGTCCGGCTCGTCCAGATTGCTACAAGCTGGCAGCGCAAGAGCAGTTCGAGGGCTGGCAGAAGGGCGAGGTTGCAGGTCGTGTCCCGCCCAGGGACAGACTGCCGAAGTGAGCATGAAAGGCGGTTCGGTGAGCGATGACGGCGTGGTCAAGGGCAGGACTTATTTCAGGAAGGTCGATCCTATGTTCGACCGCTCTTGTGCAAGGTCCTACGGCTTGCTCGACTCCGTTCTTGACGACTTGGTGGACAAGGGCGTCGAGACAATCGTCCTTCAAGAGAGACATCGAAGACTCGTCAGTTCCATCGAGGACTGGCAGAACTTCGGAGTGACCGTCGGAAACGCGACCTACCTCGCAGAATGCTGGATGAGCGTATGAGCTGGCAACGCGTGGGCGAACGTATCTGGATGACGTCCGATCCCATTGAGGTTCAGGAAGTCCGAGACGCCGTGGCTGTTGACAAGGCGGACTGTCCGTCCTGCGTCGGTCAGTATGACGGTGTCCTTCATTGCTCGACGTACATCGTAGCGGGCACGGCCCGTACTCATCACTGCCGCTCGCTGAGTCGGTGGTTCAATCCCAAGACACGAACCATGGAAGGAACTGCGCATTGTACATGCGACACATGCTACTGAGGATGGGAGACGCCTGCTCCTGGTGCAAGGGCGTCGGAACCCGGTGGGGCTGCCGCAGGTGTGGCCTGCGAACGCCTGAGACGTTTACCGAAGGAGGACCGTCATCGAACTGATGAACCAGGAGGCAGAGGCGAAGTTCCTGGCCTCCGTTCTTCGCTACCCCGACAAGTATTGGAGCATCAACGACGTGCGCCTGGTCGTGGATGACTTCGTGGGCATCGAGAACCGCAAGGTCATGCGCGCCATCCTCGCGGTCGTCGCCGACAACAAGCAGCCTGATCTGCCGCTCGTGATCGAGCAGCTTACCGGGCACGGTGCTGACCTCGCGCAGGAGTACATCACGCGGTTGAACGTCCTGCCGTGCTCGACGCCTCAGGCTATCGAGTGTGCCGTGACGATCAAGGGCCTGAGTACGAGTCGCCACCTGGCGAGTGCCGGTGCGGCGATCATCGAGATCGCTCAAGACCGTCGCGCAGACTCTGAGGGCGCCCTGGCTGAGGCTGAGGCGCTGTTGCGCGAAGTGCGCGACAAGCTCCCCGAGATCGAGCGCTCGCCTGACCCCGCCGACATCCTGAGACGCCTCAAGCAGGCCGGGCCTGCGGCTGGCATCGCGCTTCGGTTCTCGCCGACCCTGCAGGAGAAGACGGGCGGTCTGCAGCGCGGTCAGTTTTGGGTGATTGGCGGCTTCTCGTCTGTGGGCAAGTCCGCTGTAGCCTGCAACATCACGTTCGACACCCTGCACGCCAAGGGCAAGCAGGTCTGCATCATCAGCACTGAAATGACGCAGGAGCAGTATATGCTCCGGCTCATGGCCCTCGTGTCCGGGGTGCCACAGCGCGATCTTCGCGATCATGTGCCAAACGACTTTCCAGAGGCTGCCGCCGTCAGGAAGGCTGAGACTGCGCTGTCAACGGCCAACCTGAAAATCTACGACACCATGTATCGAATGACTGACATTCGGTCCACGGCGAAACGTCTCAAGGAAACGTCTGGCCTCGACGTCTTGATCGTGGACTTCATTCAGAACGTCCGTGGCACCACGGGCGACGAGTTCCGAGACGCAACCGAGATCGCGATTGACATGCAGCTTCTTGCGAAAGAGCTGAACTGCACCGTCGTCGCATTCAGCCAAGTCAGCAACGAAATGGCGAAGTACCAGCAGGAAGGCGGCGACGGAAACTACTACTCGTGGAAGGGCTCTGGTGCCATCCGCGACGCGAGCGACGTCGGCATCCTGCTCAAGCGCGACAAGATCAAGCAGTCACCGATCCTCGACATGCACATCGTCAAGAACAGGCATGGCGAGCTTCACGTGATCCCCTGCCACATCGACCTGCCTACGGGCATGATCACAGAAATGGAAGACGAGGAGGAAGAATAGTGGCACAGGCCATCACTGCAGCCGACCTCGACCGCGTACGCGAATGGTCGTTGGCGACGTTCGGTCCTGGCATCCGCGATGCCGGGATCATGGCGCACATCAAGAAGGAGTTCGTCGAGATCGAGAACGATCCGTCTGGCCAGGAATGGGTTGACGTGGTCATCCTCGGGCTCGATGGACTAGCTCGTCATGGCTTCTCTGGCATTGAGATCATCGGCGAACTGTTGGAGAAGTGGGCAGTCAACGAAGATCGCACTTGGCCGGATTGGCGTCAGTTCACCAATGGCGAGCCCATTGAGCACGTTCGAGAGCCGCATGCGGCCCCCGGTGACGGCAACCTCGCCCCTTGCTGGTGCCCGGACCCTGACTCTCACTGGAAGGAGTAGACATGGCTGAGAACGCAGAGTACATCGCACAGGTCCTGAACACACTTCGATCAGGCCCGACGTCCGCGAACCTTGACTACCTCGTGACTGCGTACACGCAGATCGGCTACCTGGCTGCCGTCGCTGAGACGGACGCCGAGGTCGCTGAGGCGCAGCGCAAGTACGACGAGGCCCAGGCGTCCATGACGTTCCGTCAGGACGAGGCGGCTCTTGGTCACAAGCCAACGGCTGACGTCGTCACCGCTACGGTCACCCTGAAGACCTGGGACTCGAAGAAGGCCGAGATCAAGGCTACCGACAAGGCCCGCAAGTTGCGCAACCTGTTCGAGTCCGTGGAGCAGGCCATCAATGCGGTCAAGCACCTTGACAAACAGACAGGTGGCTACCAAGGCCCCGCGCCGGAAGACCGAACTCCGCGTGCTCGGTAGCTCCACGGTCAAGGTTGGCGTGCCTCGCGGCAAGGGAAGGGCGACTGAATGCGGTCATCCTGACCGGCGCCACGAGGCACGCGGCATGTGCGGCCCTTGCTACTCGCGATGGCTGTACGACCGCGACCCTGCTGCTGCTGTAGCGAAGTCGCGGGCTGCCAATCTCGTGAGTCAGTTCGGGATCACCCAGGACGAATACGACTGTATGTACGCGGCGCAGCGCGGGCTCTGCCTCATCTGTGGACGCATCTGCAAGTCTGGCAGGAGGCTCGCGGTTGACCACAGCCACGCCACCGGCAAGGTGCGCGGGTTGCTTTGCGCGAAGTGCAACAACGGGCTCGGGAACTTCGACGACGACCCGCTCCTGCTGGCGCAGGCTACCGTCTATCTAGCCACGCGTGGCTGAGTAGGCCATAACCGGGTTGGCCAGGTATGATACAATGAGCGAAGCACAGGTGGACAGCGGGCCTAAGTCCCAACAGGTCGCCTGGCAACCCCGATCTGACCACTGTACATCCTAGGTATTGTCGCGGTGTCAGACGGCGGGACCGAAGTCGTGACGGTCCCTCAATCCTCATGGGGCAGATGGGGCATCGGTTGCCCACCTGGCCGTACACCAGGGGCCATCGTCTACAGGCTGACATGTTGGTTGTCCTCCCGAAGCCCGGGATGGTCGTGGGTTCGAGTCCCACCCTGCTGACAAAGGCGGTCTAGGTCCGACACCTAGCTGCCCCACCACCACACAAGAAAGGAGTCAGGCTTGCTGGTCAACGAACTTCGCGCATACGCCGAGCAGCTTGGCCGTTTTGCGAGTGCCGCAGAGCGGAAAGAGCCGGGTCCAAAGGGGACTGCGGGTCACAAGCACAAGACGTTCGGTGTCGCGTTCGAGGCTGACGCTGACGGCAATCCACTCGCCGACTCCCCTACTCTGATCGGCTGCAAGGGCTGCACGAGCGTCTGGCTCGCGAAGCAGGTGGGTCTGGCCTACGACCCCAGTGATCGCATCCTGATCCAGGCGACCAACCAGCAGCTCGTCCTCGTCGCCGGTACGGCCAACATGACACTGCTGGTCAAGGCGGGTCACACGCTTGCCTCCGGCAAGGCCGTCGTATCTGCCCGGCTGTTCCTCAACGCAGTCAAGTCGCTGCGTGGCAAGGACGAGGTCTACGTCAGCATCGACCAGTTCGGTGCGTGCCTCGAAGTCGGGACCGGAGCGAAGCTCACACTGCCGAACGTGGACGAGGTCATGCCTCGCTTCATACGCAACGACGTGGTGAAGGGCATCGACCTGGCGCCGCACTTGTGGCTCGACCTGGCGAAGGCGCTCGACGAGGTCGCGGGCAACTTCTGGCCGTTCGGTCATATCAGCTTCGCCGCCAGTGACGAGGCGGTTCGCTTCACCGGCATGGACAGTTACTGCTACCTGTCAGCTACGCACACGATGTCGCAGGACAGCCTGCCGCTGCCGATGCGAGTCCTGGGCGGCATTCCGGCCACCTTCGTAAGTGCGGCCCGCTACCTCGACGCAGAGCGCGTCTGGTGGGGCAACGGAAAGATCGCGCTGCAGGGCTCGAACTACATGGCAGTCGCGAAGCTGCAGGTCGAACACCCGGGCTTCCCGCTTCCGCTTGAGCTTGATGTCAAGGCCGGGGTGCCGACAACCAAGGTCCAGGTTGCGAAGAAGGTCCTCGCCGACATCGTCAAGGGTCTGGCCTTGAACGACCAGTACAACAGGATGGCGCTCGTGACTGAGAGTCAGACGTTGACACTGCATCCGTACACGAACGACAACGCCTCGATGCGCGTTCCCGCAGAGGTTGAGGGTGGAAACAGTCGTATCTATGTCGCAGCAGACCTGCTGCAGAAAGCCCTGAGAGTCGCCCCGGGAAAGACGGTGTCTCTCTGGTGGAAGCCCGGTGCCACGGCACCTATACGTGTCGTGGGAGAGAAGCCGTGGGCAATGTTCCTAGCGCCAGTAGCGCTCTAGCAGCGCGACGCGAACGGAGAAAAGGCGAAGGCTACCGTCGCGAGAGTCTCAGTTTCAGGTATGGCCTGACGCTCGAACAGTATCAGGTGATGCTCGACAAGCAAAGGGGTGTGTGTGCGATTTGCCATCAGCCGGAGACGGCGCCGCGCGTTTCGTATCTGTCTGTTGACCACAATCATCGCTGCTGTCCTGGCAGGAGGTCGTGCGGGAAGTGCATCCGTGGCCTTCTCTGCAGTGCCTGCAATCGTCTCCTCGGCACCTACAACGACAACCCGATTGCCCTTGCGGAAGCATCCAAGACAGCTCAGGCCGTCTTCCTGGCTGCTGCTGCTTACCTTTCAGCAGGGAGCTAGACATGGTACTACAAGAATACCAGGACCCCGAGGTCCTCCGCTGCACAACCGAATACTTCATCAAGCTCCTGCTTGAGCGTCACGCCATTCGCGCGGCCCTTCTCAATCCTGGCGGGTCCGTGATCTTGACTGGCGTGACTGCTCGAACTGACGAGTCTCAGCACTACAGCTCGATCATGGGGAACACGCTCCATCTCGACCTGCTCGAAGCTGAGGCGGTCGTCGATAGTCTGCCGAAGGGACAGCGCGAGGCTCTTTATCAGTGGGCGGACGGTATGACCTCGCTTGAGTCCTCGCAGTGGCTCGGCGTGAAGCCGGACGCGATACGCAAGCGACGTGAACGAGGGCTGGCCAGCGCAGGCAGGCAATGGAAGACGCGGCACGACATTCCAGTGCCGGACGAGGAGGCGGTCGAAGTTGCCTAATCAGGGACATCACTGGACGCCAGCCGAAGAACGGCTGTGCGCCAAGAACACCTGGGAAGAGTTCCGGCAGATGGCGCCAGACAGCCCCATCACGCGGAACGCCTATCGGATCAAGCGAACCCGCTTGCTCGGGGATGCGGCCCAAGAGGGCCATAAGGTTGAACAAGGAGGCAACGTGTTCAAGGTTCTCGGGGCCATCATCGCCATCGTCGCGGCAATCGTCGTGGCGTTCGCGTTCGTGCCGTTCATTCTCATGGTCTGCTGGAACGTCGTCGTCCCGTCCGTCTTCGGTGGGCCGTCGGTCAACTTCCTGCAGGCATTCTGCGGATGGTTCTTCATCTCGCTGATCGGTGCCACCATCGGCGGAAACCACAGCAAGTCATGAGCGTATGGTTCGGGGACTGGCATCTGGTCAATCCATGGGCGCGGGAGCCGCTCAAGGACGCGGACGGGAAGGCCGTTACGCCTCCCATGCTCGACCGCGCGAAGCCCGCACGCGAGCCGAAAGACCCGGCAACAGCCAGGCCGCTCGGCGAGGCGTACTTCCGCAAGCTGCCGGACAGTCAGCTTCTCGGGATCATCGAGAGCCTTGGCTGGACGATCACGCAGAGGATCGCAGCGGCCAACGTCTTCATACACCGAGTCGAACCGTACGGTCGTGAGTTGACCGACGCGGAACTGGCGGACATCAAGGCCAAGTTCGTTGGTGCGTAACGAAATCCAGCGCCGTCTGCGCCGCGCGAAGGATTGCGAACGCCGCACCGGCAAGTGGCTTCTACTGCATGACGGTCCTGACCCTCGGTTCATACCCGGGGGCGGGATCGTCACTGCAACAGGAAGGGTCGGACACATCACAGAAATGCAGATCGACTGTATCTCGAAGCGATATGCAGCCGAGGTCAAGAACATTCAAGTGTGGGCGGGCCTGTGGGGCTTCTGGAAGAAGATCGTAGTTCGTGCTGGCGAGCAGGGCAAGTTCCCGCTCATCAAGATCGAGCCGACCAACGAAGACTCAGCCGGTGTCCCGAACCTGCACATCATCACCGAGGAGCGGCACGGCGAGCTACTTGACGCCGAGCGTGAACTGAACGAGTTGAAGGACGGACCTCGGTTGACGGTCACTCCCCTACGTGACGGAGCGTGTCCTGAGGGCACAGTTGTGCTCAAGCGAGCGCAGCAAGGCCAGGGTTTCCCTCGCCGAGCGACAGGTCCTCTCACGAAGGATCAGCAGACGCACAGGAAGGCGAAAGCATGAAGCAGATGACCAACCAGGAGTTTCTCGACAGCGGACTCCTGTACCGAGTCAACACAGAGTTCTTCTGGCCCTTGGGCCTGGCTCTCGGTCTGGCCGTGAAGACTGGCACCCGCGAGGCCGTCGAGGGCGTTGCCCTGCAGGTCAACATGACCGATCCGGCTGAGGTCATCGTGGACTATGACCTGGCGCTCGAAGACGCGTCTGACAAGTGGATCACCGCGCGTCTGAGTGGGATCATCGCGTGACCGACGCGTTCGACAACTATCGGATCAGCGGGATGACCCACCACGGTCTCCGGTTCGATTGCACGCTGTTCACACAGGTGCAGGGCAACCTCTGGATCGGGGGCAGGCCGCATCGATACCCCGCCTTCTTCAAGAACGTGTTGTGCCTGTATCCGTGGGAGCCATCCTCTCGCGAGCCGGGGACAACCGTGCGCGAGGTTCCGCTGTACGACTCCATCGCGGACGCCATCAACGGGGACATGATCGAGGAGCTAACTGACTGGGTGATAGATAGGCTTGGTGAAGGCCCTGTTCTGGTTCACTGCCAGTGCGGACTCAACCGGTCTGGCCTGGTCGTCACCAATGTCCTCATCCGTCTCGGCATGAAGCCGCAAGACGCCATCGACAAGCTACAGTCTGAGCGCGATCCGACCGTTCTGTGCAACGAGCGCTTCGTGGCCTGGCTGCTGCAGAAGGGAGACAGCGCATGAGCACCATCACCGAGTTTCTCAAGGGCCTGTTCGGATCGAACAGTGACATCGTCGGCACCGAGCTTCACAAGTTCTGCGGCTTCTGTGGCTCGGCCATGAAGGCCGTCGAGAACAAGACCATCTTCGGCTACAGCCGGATCGACGGCACGCCGTTCTTCCACGTGAAGACACACCGCGAGTGCTCAAACCGAGCAGCCGAGGGCGCGCACGACATCGTCCTCTAGCCCGAGACACAAAGAAGCCCCGGTCTCCTTTGCAGGGGCCGGGGCTTTCTGTTTGCGTCAGCGAGCGACGAAAGGCTTCTGGTCGTCGAGCTTCGAGTCCCGCCCGCGTCCACGGTTGCGTGCGTAGTCCTGCAGGTCTGCCCGGGTGAACAGCTTCTTGGCGCCGTACTGGACGAACGCGATGCGCTTCCGGTAGGCCGCGTACTCGATGGAGTTCCTCGCGATACCGAGGAACGCAGCGGCATCCGATGCATCCATGATCTCGGTGGAGAGCAGTTCCTTGAGGTCGGCTGCTCGAAACTCCTTGGGAGCGGCGGTGGGAGCCACGATGACTGTATTGAACCTCCTCGCTAACTGGGTTGTGACAGACTAGCTGTCATTGGCTGAGGGGAAGATACGCTCAGGAGACTAGGTCTGTCAATAGTGTTTGTTGACCGAAAGCACTCTGGCCTGAGCTTACCTCGCCTACAATTAGTCGGCGTGAACCACAGCCGCACCGGACCTCTCGACAGACTCGGCCATGGCCGCGTGTGAGCGCCCGCGTAGGACCTTGAGGTCCCGCTGGGCCTCGTCGTTCTCGCGCTTGGTTGTGGCCAACTCTTGCTCGACGACGGCTAGGCGGTCGCGGAGCGCCAGGGCCTCCTCCCCGAACGGGTTGGCCTTGAACGACGCTTCCACGTAGTCGCCGAAGTCGTGCTGCAGTGCCTCGAACTTCTTCTTGGCGCGGGCGTAGTCGTCGGTCGCTGGCGTCTTGAGTCCTGCGGGCTTCTGTGGGGCTGCCAGGACGGCCAGGATCGCAGGAACCTTCCGTGGACGTGCTGCGGCGCGTTTCGCAACACCAGCGGCCCTAGCGGCTCGTACACCCGGCTGGGGAGACTGTCCGCGCCTGTCAGAGAGGTCGATGATCTTGTAGCCGACGACGTCGCGGTTGTTGCTGCCTCGGACCAGGTCGATCTTGCCGGTGTGGCTGAGGTTGTAGAGAGTCTTGCTGACCAGGTCTCTCTCGACGCCGAGTTGAAGCGAAATGGCGGCTGGCGTGATCGCGATGTAGTCGCCCGTCGCGTCCGCTCCGAACCGTGACAGGAACTCCGTGATCGTACCTTGCGTTGACAAAGTTCATTCCTTTCAGTCTGTGGTACATGGACGTGCGGAGAGTACGGCTTAGTGCCACGAACTGCAAGCGTGAAACGAAAAGGCCCCTGCCTGCATCGCTGCAAACAGGGGCCAGTGCTCAGCGGAGTCGGAGCTTGAGTTCGTCGATCAGATCGGCAGCGAATGGGACGGTCTGGAAGACCTTGAAGTCGCCGCCAAGCTGCTCGCTCAGGAAGTCGTCCCTGAGCCAGTAGGCGGCTTTGCCGTATGGGCCAGGCATTGATCGGTCGAACAGTGCGACCGTCAGCGGGTTGCTGAGCCACTCGTTGATCACTTGCTTCTTCTCTTCGTCGGTCACCAGGTCTCGTCCTCGTAGTTGTCGTCCACTTCATTGTTCCAGACTTGCTCCTCGGTCTCGACCTCCGGGTCGTCGAAAGCGTCGTACCAGTTGAGGAAGTCCAGCTCGTAGTCGTAGTCGAAGTCGTCGAAGTCGTAGTCTTCGACGCGCTGCTGGTACAGGTACTCCATGAGCGTGCCAGGCAGCATGGCCAACTCTGCTTTGACGTCCACGTGGGTCTGCGGTTGGCGCTTGACCCTTCGCTCAAGAGCGGCTACGCGCCACTCATGACTGTCGATGTCGCCCTTGAGCCGGTCCTTCTTCTTGTGGCGCTTGAAGTTCACGATCATGCCTCTCAGTCTACGCGATGCGCCCCTCGACCCGCATGCGCCAGGGGCAGTAGGTCAGGTGGTAGAACGGCCACCTGGATTTCGTTGCGCAGATGCAGCCGTCCATGTCAGTCCCACCCGAAGCAGCCGCAGTAGTAGTCGTCGAACTCGGACTGCTTGCGAGCGCCTGGACCCTGATACTCGAAGAACGCGAGGTCCCACGAGCTTCGCACCGGAACGTGCTTGCCGCGCTTGATGCGTCCATAGGAGCAGATCGCCTGACGACCTTCGAGTGAGGGCTTCTCAGACACCGTGCAGGCGCCTGGGTCGATGCCCATGCAGATCACGCAGGACGGGTGATCCACGGTCAGCCCTGTTCGCTTGCAGGGCTTCTCGGGACTGGCATTGTGCGTGGCGTTGGCAGCGTGGCTGCATGCCATAAGCGGGTGTTCGTTCATGAGTGTCCTTTCTGGCCAGCAGACCTATGGCTCAATGACCCGAAGGATAGCCCGACAGCATCCACTTGACGCCGTTCCTGTCGAGCTTGGCCTTCCAGAGGCGGGCCAGCTCGATCCTGTCGAAGCAGGGGCCAGCGCCGTAGACGTGGTAGCCGCCGTAGAAGCAGCAGCGGCTGATGCCTTCCTCGACCTCGGTTCCGGTCATGCGGGTTTCCGTTCGGCGTTGATCTTGGCGACCAGGGCAGCGGCAGCCGTCAGAGCCTCTGCCACTTTGACAGCGAGCTTCGGGCTGAGTCCGCCCGTCTGGCTGACGCGGACCTCGGCAGGCGCGAGCATGTCGCTGTAGCGGTCGTTGAGGTCGATGTCCACTTGGAACGACTGTCCGAGTGGCCGCGAGTCCTTTGGGTCTGCGCCGACCGGCAGGATCAGCCAGACGTGCGTGTGGCGACGGATGTACCAAGGGTCGCCAGCCGGATCGTCGGGGGCGAAGTAGGTGATCTCGTAGTCCGGGTCGTTCTCGTACTCGCGCCAGTAGCGGGCGACGAGCCCGCGAACGCGTTCCTTCTCCTTGGCTGCGCTTTCGGCTGCCTCCGCTGCCTTGCGCTCGTCGAGGATGACGTAGTACTGCTTCGCCAGCGCGACGACCTCCGGGTAGTCTGCCAGCGGCAGCCACCTATCCTCGCTGAACACGCTGTACCGGTTGCGCTTGGCGGCGCCGTGGTCGAGGCCGCAGGCCAGGACTGACGCAGCCAGGACCGGCGTTGTCAGGTCCCCTACTCTCCTGGGAGCCGCGCTGTCACGGTCGATGCCGATGGCGAAGTACGAGCTGTACGCCCCGAAGTTGATGTACTTGGCCTCGCGGTCGGGGTGCTTCGCGCACCGCAGCACTGGCTTCTTGTAGCCGAACCTCATGCGATCTCCTCTCTGACGACCCGCAGGCCGTCGCTCTTGGGGTTGCGGGGATCGAGCCTGCTGGCCATGAACAGGTCCGACAGGTCGAGGGTGACGTAGATTTGAGTGGTTGCCACGCTTGTGTGTCCGAGAAGGTCTCGAACGTGCTGCAGGTCTACGCCTGCCTTCACGAGCCGAGTGGCGTAGTGGTGGCGAAAGCTGTGCGGGTGAACGCCCTTGACGCCAGCCCACCTGCAGACGTCCTCAACCATGTGTGCGACAGCCTTGTTGGTGAGCTTCTCGCCGTACTGGTTCGGGATGGCGAAGACGTCACCGCCCTGGCCAAGCTTGACCTCGACATGGTCAGATGAGAACCGGAACCGCCGCACCGCCGCCCATGCCTCGTCGGTCATGGGGATGAGTCGTTCTTTCTGTCCCTTCCCAACGACCCGCATGGCGTAGCCGTCTTTGGTTTCGATGCCGACGTCGCGCATGCGAAGCTCACCGATCTCTCCGGCTCGCAGGCCATTGAGCAGCAGGGCGATCACCGCAGCGTACTTGGTGTCGGCGTTGTCGGCGGCAGCCACGACAGCAGCGACCTCGTCGTCCGTGGGGACAACCGGCGTCTGGTTGGCGATGCGCTTCGGAGCCTTGATCGAGTCGAACAGGTTTGTCGCTTGCAATCCAAGCGATACCAGCCAGCGGTGGTAGGCGCGAATGCTCGACCAGTTGCGAACCGCACTGGCAGGGGCGAGCGTGTTGGCCAGGTGATCGCGGAAGGCCAGGATCAGCTCGAAGTTGAGTTCCTTGCCCTCCGCGAAGGTAAGCCAGCGGCGCATGTCCTGTTCGTAGGCTCGCCGTGTCTCCGATGAGACCTGCATGGCCACGAACTGTTCGCTGTTGGTCATGACCGGTAGGCTCCTGCGTGACGCCAGTGGGAACCGCTCGGGCGGACCTCGCCCCAACGGATGGCCCTGCCACAGATGCGGCAGAACGGAACACCGCTTTGGGTGTTTGGGGCGACGGCGTGCGGCTGGCGTCCTTCGGCGCACCAGGCGTCGTACGCAGCCTTCGTCAGTTCGTCTTCGTTCACTTGGTCTCCCTTGTGCAGTGGTTACACTCGTTGCGGCACTTGTTGCAGCGACCACTAGCTGTGGTTGTTCGTGCGCAGATCAGTCTGCCCAAGAGGGGCAGCCCTTCGTGCAGGTCGTAGTCGCCCCAGGCGTTGTCGTGGCAGATGCACTTGCACCAGCAGCGGTGCGTCTCTGGCAGGAGCCGGAAGCTGCCCTTCACAACTTCCGGCTTGCCGTCCGTGACCTTGACCGTGACGGTTGCGCTACGACCGACCAGGCCGTCCATTACCCGACCACCGATGTGACGAAGTCCCAGTTCTCGTACATGAAACGGCCCATGCGCGCCCGGCTGCCGCAGTTGCCGCATTCCATGAACTGGCGAATGTACCAGTGACCACCGCGCGAGCTGATGTCCGCTTTGGCGGCTGCGCGC